>JAEHJW020002477.1_pt1 | contig 71085 bp, 119 predicted proteins | sample 9271431 | NCBI WGS metagenome assembly JAEHJW02 | reverse complement strand
ATGGCATAGTTCTTGCATACGGCTTTATGGCATAGTTCTTGCATACGGCTTTATGGCATAGTTCTTGCATACGGCTTTATGGCATAGTTCTTGCATACGGCTTTATGGCATAGTTCTTGCATACGGCTTTATGGCATAGTTCTTGCATCTGCCGGTATGGCATGATTTATGCATCTGCCGGTATGGCATGATTTATGCATACGGCTTTATGGCATAGTTCTTGCATACGGCTTTATGGCATAGTTCTTGCATACGGCTTTATGGCATAGTTCTTGCATACGGCTTTATGGCATAGTTCTTGCATACGGCTTTATGGCATAGTTCTTGCATCTGCCGGTATGGCATGATTTATGCATCTGCCGGTATGGCATGATTTATGCATACGGCTTTATGGCATAGTTCTTGCATACGGCTTTATGGCATAGTTCTTGCATACGGCTTTATGGCATAGTTCTTGCATACGGCTTTATGGCATAGTTCTTGCATACGGCTTTATGTCACGATTTATGCATCTGGCTTTATAAAATATTTTTTAATTTTTTTTAAAAACGGTTTCTAAAAAAATTTTAAAATGTTAAAAAATTTTTCGGAGGCGGGGCGGGGTCGGTCATGTGGTATATCATCGAGTCGGGCATGAGAATCGCGGGAGTAATATCGGCATGAGGCAAAATAAAGTAATAACATATTATCGTAATAACATTCTCTGTCATATTTTTATAATATTAAAACAAAATAAATATTATACTGGCGGGGGGTCGGTCCTGTGGCATGGCATCGAGTTAGACATGAGAATCACGGGAACAAGATCGGTATATAACAGTATATTGTAATAACAGAAAATTGTAATAACGATTATTATAATAACATTATCAGACATATTTATATTATACCAGAAAAACGAACAGATTATGCCTTATTTTTCGAGAAGAAAGTTTTTTAGTATAAATACACTACCCGAAAATTTAAAAGCCTCAAAATTAATCTGGTGAAGTTTTACAATAGAAGTAATAACAAATCCATAGTAATAACAAAAAAAAGTAATAACACTCTCAGATATATTTTTAAAATACCGAAAAAACGAACGCATTATGCCCTATTTTTCGAGAAGAAAGTTTTTGAATAGAATTACACTAACCGATAAATAGAACGCCTTAAAATTGATTTAGCGAAGTTTTTTAATAAAAGTAATAACAAAACAAAGAATATTACTGTATTTTGTATTTTTATTTACGTATAAAACTTTCACTAGCATTAATGTTATTATATCTGTGAAAGTGTTTAGTGAAAATCTTGCCGAAAAAATTTTCATTACAATAATGTTTTTATATCCTTAAAGATTCTTAAAAGTGAAATATCTGTGCCTTTAGGCGCAGGCTTCCTGTTTCAACGTATGACGGCTAATACCGATGTTTTGGTATCCCGCCGGAGCATACTCCACAGGCGTTAATTCGGGCAGTTCCTGCCCTATGGTTAATTTTAATCCTTCAAGGAAAAGGTTAATACTAGCGTTAATATCTCTGTCATGAGTAGTCTTGCAATCTGGACAAGTCCACTCCCTATCGGATAATTTTAAATCCTGTTTAATATATCCGCATTTAGAGCAAGTCTTGCTTGACGGATAAAAACGGTTTACTTTAATCATATCCCGTCCATACCAGTCAGCCTTATATTTAAGCTGTTTAGTAAATATACCCCATGACGCATCAGATATAGATTTAGACAAATGCCTATTCTTAACCATTCCCTTAATGTTTAAGTCTTCAATAACGATAACTTGGCTATCGTTTACCGTTCTTAAAGACAACTTGTGGATAAAATCTTTTCTTTGGTTAACAATCTTTTCATACAAAAGAGATAATCTATTTCTGAATTTAATTTTATTCTTAGAGTTTTTTTTCTTTTTAGTAAACTGCCGATTGAGTTTTTTAAGTTTATTCTCCGATTTTATTAAGTATTTTGGATTGCTTATTTTTATAGAACTGTAATTGTTTACTCCATCGCCGGAAGTAATTATCGCAAAATCTTTTAAACCTAAATCTATACCCGATATTTTGTTTATTTTCGGCAATGCGTAAAACTCTTTTTCTACAAGCATATTAACATAATACTTGCCAGATATTGTTTTACTTATAGATATAGACTTTACTGTTTCGTTGACTTTTTTATGAAATTTAATTTTTATAGCTGTTTTGAGTTTTGGTATAAATAAGGAATTATTATTTATCTTAAAACGTTGCGGCATTACGATAGAATTAAAATTTATTTTTTTCTTAAACTTTGGAAACTTAGCCTTATGCTGAAAGAAGTTGCGAAAAGCGGCATCAAGATTTTTAAGGCTTGCTTGTAAAGATTGAGCATTAGCATTTAATAAAAACGGAAAACCTTTTTTAAGCAAAGGCAGTATTACGGCATTTGTATAGTAGTTTGTTTTTATGCCGTAGTTTTTATATAAATTAATACTGCGTTCAAGAAAGAAATTATAGATAAACCTATTATATCCAAACTGTTCGTCGATAAAGGATATTTGTTTCTTATTTGGATATATCCTAAATTTGTATGTGTATTGTTTATTCATTTATATAATATAACATAATTTTAATAAAAAACATATATATTAATTTTCCATTAAAGTTTTTGATCTTAGTTTTCCTTTTTTGTTTTTTTTGCTGTACCCTAAAAAATTAATAAAAGAAAAATTGCGTTAGCAAATTTTTTTATTTTATTAATTTTAAATAATCTTTAAGATGCTTAGAACCACTTAAAGATTCTTTAAAATTCTTAGAATAATTTTATGGGGGGTAACCTATTGATTTTATTAAACAATTTTTACCCTCTCATCGCCGTCGTTCACACTTTTATCGCCGTCGTTCACACTTTTATCGCCGTCGTTCACACTTTTATCGCCGTCGTTCACACTTTTATCGCCGTCGTTCAACATATTTTATCGCCGTCGTTCAATATAGGTAAATCTAAAATATTATATTCAATAGTATAATACAAGCCATTGTTTTTATTTAGTATTTCATATTCTTTTATAAATTTAATTTCTTTTAATGTTTCTAATCCTTGTTTTATTAATGCTTTGTTTTGAAATTCCACATCAGACAAGCCTAAAGCGTTCTTAATTGTAATATACGAAAATGTTTTATTTTTATTGCTGATTATTAATAAATATAACGCTTTACCTATGTTTGTTTTTATAGCCTTAAAAGTATTGTAATGTATAGATAAGCCGTTCTTTGTAGATTCCCTTAGTTGCGTTGAAACCGTAAAGGTGGCTATATTATTATGCAGAGTAAAATCAACAAGATAGTGAAAAGGTTTAAACTCTTTTAATTTATCCCCTTCTTTTTCTTTACATATAGTTTTGGTAAGCAATAGCCTTTCAAGAGAGTTCCCTACATTTTCTTTTGAATGTCCTACAGCGCCGACATATTTCCTACAAAAATAATCATAATTTATTTGTATGGTATTAAAAGAATAATAAGGCATCGGTTCGCTTTGGCTATGCCTTCGCATAATTTCGCCATCTTCCTTGCCTTTTTTATCAATCAATTCTATTTCCGTTAATGCTTTTTTATCATTATTCTTTGCTTTTTCTAATAGCTCCTCGCTTTTTTTAATTTGAAATTCTTTATTTTCAATATCGTTAAAAGCCCTTAATATATCAAACAAAATTGTTTTGTCATACATATTAAGACTTTCAGGACCAAACTGAACATATGTTTTGTTGCCGTATTTAAACTCTTTAGTCCAGTTTTTAATCCTATCCCTTCTTAATTCACATAATCCTAAGTGTAAGAAATTCTTAGGTAATTTAACAATATCTTCGGCAGGACCGTAGAATTTAGATGTTCTTTTTTTTGTTTTAAAAGATTTTTTTTTGCGGTATATTTGCATATTTATGCCTCGAAAATAACTCTCGTATATCTATTTGTTTTAATATTGAATTGATAAAAAGATTCCTTAGTTTGCCTGCCAAGTCTTGAGTATTTAGCTGGTAATATAGCCATAAATTCTCTATATGCCCCCCTGTCTTTATTATATTTTAATATGCTATATTTATCTTCGTTAATTTCATTTTCTTCGGCAAACATCAATGAATAAACATAATCCATATTATATGCAATATCTCCGTCTTCCTTAAGACCTGACAATATAAGTATAGTATCTAACTCCGCCGCTTTTTGGCTTGGCAGTTTCTTAATCGTATCGTTAGATAGCGACGACAATAGGCATACGCAGACATTATTATATTTTTTATTTATCTCCGTAAAGAAAAAGAATATCTTCGACATGTATGGTCTTACACTATCATTTTTATTATCGTCTTTAGACTGTAAATATCTTGCAAAAAGCTGGTAGTAATCGATGACTATGAATATTTTTTTATCGGCAAACTTAACAATATCCTTTTCTATTTTTTCAAAATTAGCGAGAGTAAAATAAAAAAAGTTTGGATTATTAATGTTTTTCCTTTTCGCCCTGATTAATAAATCTATTTCAGAGCCTTCGTATTGGTAATATATTGAAACATGATTTTCTAACTCGGAAACCTTATCGGCAAGCTCTAACGCAAATTCTGTTTTGCCGGTGCCAGTTGATCCCGCTAATGCAAAGATGGCAGGGTATTGCATTTTAATGCCGAATATTTCTTCATCGGTTATCTTGCTGAAAATATCTACGGGTATATTATAAAAACACTGGCTATATAGCGGCTGGATATTATTTTGTTTAAGGTATATATCTTGCAGGCTTTTGCTTAATATTAAACTGTTTATGCTTTTCTCTAATTCTATTTCCCTTTGGATCTGTTCTTTGAAAATATCTTGTTCATAATCTCCTATCTCATAATACTTAATATTCTCAATGGCATAATTAACGCCGTCTTCGGTTTTATTTTTAAACAAGTCGTCGAAGTCTTTTTCTTCATGTTTACAGTATATTATTTGTTTTTGATTTTTAATTTCATGGTATAGCTTTTTAAGCCTATTTTGTCCGGCGGCATCTTGGTCTAATGCTATTATGGGTTTGTATTTTAATTGCAGGATAGTTTGTATTAATTCTCTTCTTATATTGTCTTTAGAACCGGCTGATAATATATTATAATTATGCGTTTGCGAAATATATGTCAAAGAATTAAACTCGCCTTCGGTTATATAAATATATGGAGTTATCGGGTATATTCCTTTATCGGCTTTGCCTATAAGCTGTAGATTAAAAGCGGATGGGTTTTTATCGAATCCTTTTATTTTAGCTGTTCTAAAATCTTTATTATTATCAGGGCTTCTGAACTTCAAAAGACAAATATTGCCTGTAATATCGGTATGCGCAAAAACTAAATACCCGCTATAATTTGATATGTTATGTGTTTTGCCGCTGGTTGAATTTTCTAATAAATTATCTATTTCGCTATAATTATACAAACTTTTAACTAAACCAATGTCGCATTTTTTAATTTTTTCTAAATCTAAAAATCTCGTTTCGGTTAAATATTTTCTGGCAAAAACAGACTCCACGGTATCGCCGTTAAATAAATAATCCTTAGATTCTTTAAACCAATCAGATAATAATGCCTGTGTTTTTTTGTTATTAATGTATATTTCTTTTTGTTCTGGCGTAAGCTCTGAATCGGTGAAATCATAAATAGAGCCTTTAAAATCGCAACTAAAGCATTTATAATAAGGCTTGCCGTTGTACTCGAATATGTTGAAACTTGCATTGTGGTCTTCATGCTCGGGGCATAAACCGATTAATCTGCTGTCGTTGCCTCTCCATTTGAAATTGTGGTCCGGGTAATTTTTTTCGAGAATCTCCCTTAAAGACGAAACATTTTGCATAACAGTCTCCTTTTGTTTTTTTGATGGTTGTATAACAGTTTCCCTTTTTTGAATATAATACAGCTAAAATTTCACTTTGTCAATACCTATTGACTTTTTATTTTTTTTTCAGTATAATTAAAAATAAGCAAAATGGTAATCTGGGCAAGCGTGTTTTTGATGTCATCGCCCGATGGCATCTCCTCCTTTTCACGTCTTGCCCTTTTTTTGGCAAAAAAAACTTGACTTATTTTTTCTTTTTGTTGTATATATTAATTAAGGAGCGTTTTCATGATTTGTAAAACAGGCAATATTAAAAATATAGATACGCCTTGCGTATATGCGATTATACAACGTGATTTAATAGAAGAAAGTAAAATTGTCGATATTGTCGGTTGTATGCTTATAGAAGGCGATGTGGAAGTTATTTGCGATGATGAAACCCATAGGGATCGTATATTCTGTAATCAATATCAACCTGTAGAAAAACCAAAGCAGAAAACAAAAACTAAAAAGAGGAAAAAAAATGTGGAACCTGCCACGCCTGAGAAATAGGTTATATTTTATATTAATTAAAGCGATTATCGTCATTTTGCGAAATTTCTGGCTGATAATGGTCGGATTATTTCTTTTGCCTTTTGTAATCCTTATAGGCGTGTCAGGCTTTTTATTTTTATCTTTTTTCGCTGTTTCATATGCCATCTTGTATGGCATTTTTTTCGCTCTGTCAAAAATTCAATCTGTTTTCTCAAAGGAGGTTGACAATGCTTATAACCTGCAAAACTTGTAACCAGCAGTTGATATTAGATGCCGACAATATTATGTCTGTGATGAATGTTTTAAATCATACGATTTCTCATGGCATATCAACTGCCGATATTATCGAAAAATCCAGCGGTTGTTATTATAAGATTCAGCATGTCCAGAAAAAAGCCGGATTTTTTTCTTCGCCAAATTCATTAGAGCTGACATGTTTAAAATGCGGTGATGTTAGTCTTTTGGATAAGGAGGCTTCAGGGTTTATGCTAAGTCCGATAGCGATGCATTTATTGCAGCATCATGACATCAATTCAATAATAACGACAATCATTAAACCTTTTTATAATGGACAATAATCAGCTTGTAGAAAACAATATTAATATCGTTCATAAAATTGCCCATCAATTTCACGATGGCAAAAATCATCATGGTGTTGAATATGAAGATTTATTTTCAGAAGGTTGCGTTGCATTGGTTGAAGCAAGTAAAAAATATAGACCTAGTTCAAAATATAAGTGGGCTAAGTTTAGCACATTCGCCTATCATTGCGTTAAAATGAGGTTGATACAATTTATTTCCAATGTTAAACAGGAAAATAAGAATATAAGTTTATCGTTAGTTCCCGAAAAATATTTATCATATAATAATACCGAAAGCTGTATAACGCAAAATATGCCAAATCTTTCCCCCGGCATGCAACAAGTATTACAACTTAGAATACAAGGATACACTATTCCCGAAATAGCTTCTATCGTGATATTCCCAAATGGCAGACAAAAATCTGCCGTCCAATTATGGCGTAAAATCAAAACCATCTCTATCTGATCCCTTTTCCACGCAGTTTCTCCCCAAAATGATAGTTTTTCCGATTTTTTCAATATAATAATTATATGGATAATAAATCGGAGGCACATTTTCATGAGTAATAATATTTCGCCGTCAACATTAGGCACAATAGTTAATCCCAATATACCTTTACCTTCGCCAATACCAGGTCAACTTATGACATATACCGGAGGGTCGAGTATTGGTAGTTTGCAGAATGTAAGCGCTCCGCCTAATGCATCTCCTGCACAGCAACTTCAGGTAGCCACTAATCAAAATCAATTAATATTAACGCAGATGCAACTGCAAAAAATGCAACTGCCTCCATTTGAAATAACAAGCGTTCCTTGGTCGGCAAACTATCCACCGGATGTTATAGAAAATTATACCGGAAGTTCTAATAGTTATTTAGGTTGGATTCCCGTCGGCAGTGCATTGTCTTTTTTTAAGGGGTCGTCGCAGTCTAATAATGTTTTTACTCTTTTAAATACAAAAGTAACAAGTCCTGCTTTTTATATTACAGATATAGAAATATCATACTTTGAGCCGGATTACGGTGTGAATAACTACACTATTCAAGTTAATAACTCAAACTATCAGAATTTCACTAATTTCAGGAATTTTAAAAATAAGAATAATGCCGAAGGCTATTATATATCAGGCGCTAATATTATATCTTTGCAGGTTTCAAGTATGACGGGTCTTATACAGCCTTGCATTGCGACTATAATAGGTCTTGGTTCGTTGTCTGCGCCTTTGGCAAGCGGTTTAAATAATACAATGCCTGAATGGCAAGTTATGATTTAAGGAGAATTTTTTATGGCTAATCAGAATATAGATGTACCGTATTTGCCCGTTATAAATCAGTTATATCGCAGGCAACTTTTGGCTTATGTGGGATCGCCTATTTATTTGCAAAACGATGTCAAAAGAACTCAGATAACCGGCTTTATTCCTACTTTAACATTTCCGATACCCGCGGGTAGTAATATACATACGGTAATATTTGACTCTTATGTTACGCAGGCATCTCCCGCTAATCCTTGTATTTTGCCATCTGGTATTCAATTATCGGATAATTCTTTATTAACTAACGGCGGCAGTACTGGCGATTATAGGCAGATAGCTAATGATTTTTTTTCGGCTTCGCCTACCGTTAATAATGGTTTATATTTATCGCAACCTCCAGTAACGGCTTCAGGCGATATATTAGATTTTGCGATATGGACGGATCAGCCGGGGACATTGCAGATATTCGATGCAAACTCTACTGCGCCTCTGCCTATTAATAACCAAATATCTTTTTCGTTTCCTGCTGGTTCTACTTCAAGTTTTATGACTACGGTAGTTAATTATCAACTGCCGGTAGAATCATTTTTTATTCAGATAAATAATACCGGAACTTCGTCAATGGGCGCAAATTATTTTTATTTTTATTTATGGTCTAGGCCAAGTTATAGAACGCCTTGATAATAGGAGATATATTTATGTTAAGAAATCCAAGCGATTTCCCTTGGGGAACATTATTGATAGCGGCTGGTATCGGCGCTGTATTATATTTTTGGTATGAAGGTTCGCAAAACGGACAGAGTAACCCTGTATCTGCCGTAGGCAACGGATTATCCAATGCCGTTAATAGTATTCAAAGCGACTTGCAAATAGGTTTAGGCGGTGCAGGTTTAGGCGCAGGCGGCTATTTAGGATATAAGGCATATAATGCTTTTGCGAATAATGCCGCAAGCAGTGCAAGTAGTGCCGCAAGCGATGCCGCAAGTGCTGGTGTAGGCGATACATATAATATTTTCGGCGATATGTATAATAATTTATCAGGCGGGTTGTCTGATTTAGAACCTGGCATAGAAGAAGGTTTGAATACGGTTGGTGATACTTTATGAATAACAACAAACTTGGAGGTACAGCCGTTTAACCTATTAATATTATCTTAAATACGGCTGTGATATATTATGAACAATAATACTATAAACACGATAGTTATTTTAGGAATAGCTGGCATAGCGGGATATTTCTTTTATGAGAAATATATTAAAAAGCCTGTTAGTCCTAATTTACCTAATTTAGGAAACGGCACAGGCAACTTTTTTCAGAATGTGTCTAATAGCGTCGGCAACTTTTTATCGCAGGTTAGTCAGCCTAATTCCGCATTGACGCAAAGCGGTTTATTGAATAATGCGGGGGTGCAATATGCAAATCAAATATTATCAAACCCTTATGCTTTTAATAATTTGATGATGCAGGCTGATTTTAATAGTTTGTTTAATAATAGTCCGAGTTCGGTGAATAGCAACAATACGGATTATGCTTATAATAATTTAACGCCGGGCGGTAATGTCAGCGCATTAAAACTTATGGGAAATCTTAATAATGATGTTACTAGTAATATAAGAAGTTTATTTTAATAGGAGTTTGTTTTTATGATTCAAATAAATGGAACAGGTATAGTAGTCAATGGTTCAACACCAATTTACGGCATTAACGGAGGTCCGCAGGATAACATAACTGCGACGGGTCCTACGGCTGGAACTATAACCGGTTATCAATCGACTATATTCGGAAGCACTACCGCTACTATAAATTTTAAGGGTTACGAAAACGATACGGCAAATAGCCAAACTATCAATTTTGCATATCCATTTAATCAATCGCCTACGGTTGGACCTAATGACACTGGTCTTACCATAAGTGCTAATAAAACTGGCATAACTATAAATGCGCCGGATAATATTACTCTTTATTCCGGCAATGTATTAATATTCGGTATATAGGAGATATTAAATTATGGGAAGTGAATATATTATAAACGGCACAGAAGAAGTCATAGATGCTTTTAAGGCAAATAGCGGTATCGTAGTTCCAGTGGGACAAACGATAAATAATGCAGGTTCTTACGCTGGCACGCCTATTGTAACTTCTATTACGGCGGGTTCAGGCATTAATGTCACTAACCCGACAAGTCCGGGTGCGGCAACGGTTGTTAACGCGGGTGTCTTATCTATTATAGGGACAAATGGCGTAACGCCTACCGTTGCAACTAATGGTGCAGTTACCGTAAGTTTATCCGCTGTCCCCAATTCAGTTTTAGCCGGTAATTTAGTTTCATCCGTTACGGCTGGAACAGGTATATCGGTAACTAATCCAACTGGAGTTGGTCCGGCAACGGTAGCCGTTGCTTCTAATGTCGCTTTTTTACCTGCTCAATCGGCAGTTACGACGACTTCGCTTACTTTAGTTTCGACTGGTCAAGGTTTATTATTTACACCTTCGCAAACTGGACAATTAGTAATTTTAGTTTCCGCTTTCGGCAATAACAATACTCTTGCAGACGGTATAGAAGTAGGAGTTGGTTATACTGCGGGGAGTGCGTTAATCGCTTTAGGCACGGCAATGGGTGCGGCGGCTAATGGTTATACTGAAGCTATTGCAGCGGTGGCGGGCGACAATTCTAATTTATCATTTACGGCTTATATATCGACAGGTCTTACTATAGGCACTGAATATGCGATACAACCGACTTTTGCCAGCATAACCGCAGGCACATCTACATTAACGATAACAAGCATGGTCATAATGGAAATTCTATAGTGGAGTTTAACATGGATTTATTAAACAGTTTCATAACAAATCCGTCATATAAGTTGCAGTGGCTTAATAGCCCTGAACAGATGGCTAAGCAGATTAAAAACATAATTGTTCAATCTGCTCAAAACCCAGCTATAAGAAGTTTCGCAATGAGCAGAGTTTCTGATTGCGAAGGCAATCAAACTTGTATTGCAACCGACTTTTTTAATTTTGTAAAATTCAGGGTGCAGTATCAAGACGATCCAAGTCACTACGAAACAATTATTACGCCGGATAGGGTATTGGCTCTACTACAAAAATATCCGCAGGTTGCGGGAGATTGCGCTACTAAAACGGCATTATTGGGAACTCTTTTAACGGCTATGGGAATACCCGTGAAAGTTGCTTTGGTGGAAGTTATGAAAAACGGCAATGAAACATATAATCATGTATATATTATAGCTAATATAAACGGCATAGCCACGCCAATGGATGCTACTTATTCACAAAATGTTATGGGTTGGCAGTTGCCGTTACAAAATGGCATGAAATTGGAGGTATTTTAATTATGGGAGTTCCAAATAATTTCAGCGCAAGTTTAACGCCTAACAGCCTTAATCCGCTGACTATAACTAATACTACTTTATACCCGACGAACACGGTTTATCCTTATGTGCCGACTTCGCCTAATTCTCCGACTAGTAGTATTAATAGCGGTTTAGCCAGCGTTACCAGCGTTTTAAATCAAATTTCAGGAATGGCTCTTCCTATCGAAAAAGATTTAGGCGCAGTATCGCAGATGTATAATCAGGTGCATAACATGAACCAAACGGCACAAATACCATATGTCAATACGGCATTTTATCAGTCGCCGCAAGGTTCGCTTTCAGGTTCTATCGGAGGCGGCATAGGCGGATTTTTTAAGAATATGGGTATAGGAGGCTGGGTAGTTTTAGGTTTATTGGCTGTTGGCGGAATATGGGCAATTTCAAAAGCATAGGAGTATTGTCATGTTAAATAATAGCCCTAATACTAATAATAGTCTTGCAACATATAGCAACCAATTAGACAGTTTGTCTAATACGGCATTGCAGGACATAGCATTAGCCAGTGCAGGCGGCGCATTTTTACTACCTGCTATATTTCCGGTTTTAGGCGTTCCTGTTGGAGTTACTATGGCGACGCAGGCGACGTTAGGCTCTACGGCGGCAGGCATAGCGGTATTATATCCTAATGCTTTTACCGATATAGAAAGTTATTTTAAGCAGTTTTCGCCTACGGAAGTGTTGCTTATGATATTAGGCGCAGGCACTTTAGTTATAGGCGGTTCTATTGGTTTGTGGGGACTGCAAAAACACTATAAAAATAAGAGGTGATACTATGGCTTGGATAGAAGGATTAATACGACCAACTGATTGGTTTGGTGGTGGTTCTCAAAACAATAATACAGTTTGGAAAAACATACAAAAAATAGAGGGTCCGTATATACCAGCAGGTCCGCAACAATTACCATGCAAACCGGGTCAGTGGTGTTACGATTCAATGCTGGGTGGTATAAAACAAAATGGAACATTGACAACAAATTATTCTACATCAAGTAGTAATAGCAATATTTCGCCGACAAAATTTTGGGGTGGTCAAGTTCAATTACCAGCAGGTACACTTAATGGTCTTTGGAACACACCACTACCGATATTACCAGCTGGCGTTTTTAATGGTGATTATCAAGATAATGGAGGTGATATTATGTCATGCGGATGCAAAAAAAACATTAATGTTAGCGGTTATGAAGGCTATCAGGCGAATATGTCGCCTCAGCCTAATAATCCAACAATGAATTTAGGTAATAATCTTGTTGCTTTTGGTGAGAATTTCGGAAATCTTACCACTAGTAATATATCGCCCGCATTTGCGATTAATAGATTTGGTGGCGGACAATCTCTACAGCAAATATCTGTAGGTACGCCTACTGCAAATGCGGGACCAAATCAGGAATTAAATACGGCATATCAGCATGCGGTAAAATCGCCATTGGATATTTTCTTGATAGATTTAAAACAGGGAATAGATGGGATTTTGTCGGATATACAAAAGATTAAAACATTCATATAGGGAGTTTTATTATGGGCTGGTTTAGTAGCATATTAAATCCGATACATGATATTGAAAATATATTTCAAGGCACTAAAAATTTATTTGTAAATCCTGCTAAGCAGTTTCATAAGTATATACTGCCTGCTGCCGAAGAGGCTTTGCCTGCCGCAGTTGCAGCGGCAGGAACAATATTAAGCGGAGGGGCATTAGCTCCTGTTTTAATACCAGGTGCCGTAGCCACTTATGGCACGCAAGCAGCTACGGAAGGATTAGGCAAAATGCTAAGCGGAACTCCGCCAAATATAGGAAGTGCTCTGGCTGGCATAGGAGTATCTGGTGCATTAGGTGCTATTTCTGCTTTAGGCGCTCCAGCTGTAGGTCTTACTACAAGTGTCAATGGTGTAGGTACAGTACAAACCGGTACTTCGGCTCTTATGTCGGGTATTTCGCAAGTAGGAAGCGATATTGAAGGCGGTATAAGCAGTATAGGAAGCGCTTTAGGAATAGGCGGCGGTTCTACTATGGGAGCTTCCAGCGCCCTTGCGGCAAGTTTAGGAACAGCGGCAGGCGGTTCGACTTTGTTAGGAACGATAGGAGGCGCATTGTGGTCTGCGGCTCCGTATTTAGCTTTGGGCGGTTTGACTTTATATGCTAATGAAAAGCAGGCGGCATCTGAAAATGCGGCAATGCAGCAGATGCAAAATGAAATTAATCAACAGCAATTAACACAGGCTTGTAGTACTGTTCTTAATTTATCGCCTAGTGATTTAATGGGCGCTCAGTGGTCGCAATTATTGCCACAATTATCGCCGTCTTGTAAAAGTCAAATAATTTCACAAGTGCCTAATAAACTTACAGATGTAGATTTATCAGAAATGATGTATTATGCGGCTATAGGGCAAATTCAAACGGCAGATATGAACGCATTATTTGCGATATTGCCGTCAAGTTTAGTATCTCAGTCTCAATCTCTTTATAATTCATGTTTGGGAGGGCAGACGGCTTCTCAAATAGCAAGTTCGCAAACGGCACAGCAGGAGTTTGTAAATTGTTTGAATAATACTAGTAGCGGAAATATAATGCCATCAGTAGGATCGTCATTAGTAGGACCGTCAATGGGTGGAATATTACAAAATGGACGAATACCAAACCATCTAATATTAGGTAGTTCACCTTATTATAATGAACCTATTGGTATATCAAAGACAAACATAATGACAATGCCTACTTCTCCAGCTTATACTCCTACTTTGACAAGCGCTACGGTTTCACCTAATTATAATCAGACGGGACCTTTAGGATATTTAGGTTCTCCAGGGTATAGTTATTCCGGTAAATATCAGGGAACTAATACTTCTCAATTTTATAATAGTCCTCAAGTAGTTTTGTCGCCTAATTCGGCATATTATTCAGGCACTAATGTGGCTCAGTTTACTAATACTCCGGTTTCTACGCCGCCTAGTACTTATGAACCTGGAACTAACGTTAAAAGTTTTACGGCAACTCCGCAAAAATATACAGGAGCTCAATGGTTTGTTTATGAAACTGAAAAAGGTTTTAACGGTATATTAGATTCGCTAAAAGCGATATAAGGAGATTTTTATGAGTTGGTGGGATAGTATATTAAATCCTATAAAGGATATTGAAAATATAGCATCAGGTTTAGGTAATTTATTTACTAATCCTTCAAAGCAGATTAACAAATATATATTGCCTGCGGCTGAAGAGGCATTACCTGCCGCCGCCGCCGTTGCGACAGGCATATATGCTCCGAATTATTTAGGAACGGCTATAACAGGCGCCATTGGTACATATGGCACACAATTAGCGACAGAGGGCATAGGAAAAATGACAAGCGGAACTCCGCCAAGCATAGGCGACTATTTGGCAGGTGCGGCAGCGGCTGGAACTGAATATGCTATTGCTAACAGCGCAGGAAGTAGCACATTACCAGCTACTGCTAACAATGCAGGAGGCGGCGCATTATCAACATTAGGCGGTTTACTAAAAAATCCTCTATTTGATATATCGGCGGCTGGTTTAGGTTTAACTGCATATGAAGAACTTTACGCAGCACCGAAAGCAAAACAGCAGGCACAACAGCAACAGCAACAGGCGCAACAAGCGCAACAGCAGTCACAGCAACAGTCTTTATGTCAGCAGTTAGAAGGTATGACTACTTCACAACTTGCGTTGGCTAATTGGTCTGGTATAGTTCCTAATATATCGCCTAGTTGTAAAACGGCATTAGCCGGTAATTTTACGCCTAAAATAGTTGCGGCTATGATAGCGGCGGAAAAAATAGGGCAGCTGTCTTCGACAAACTTATCATCTTTTGAAAGCATACTAAGCACAGGAACTTTAAACACGGCTACGCAATTATTTAATAATTGCTCTAATTATGCGGCAAGCCCTACGACATTCGGCGAGTGCATTAATAGTTCGTATTCAAGCACAACAGGAACAGTAACGGCATCTTCGCCTAATTATACAGGGACTAATGTTTCTCAGTTTTCTCAATATCCGCTTGGTAGTGGTCAGATAGGTTCGGTATCTACTACGCCTACTAGCGCAACTTCTCAGCCTGCGAGTTCGTTTCCTTGGGAAACTGTGTTATTGATAGGCGGTGGCGGATTAGCCGTATATATTGTATATAAAATGATAGCTGGGTGATGAATATATGTCAAGTCTAAATTTAAGTCCGATAGGAGCTAATGGTTTGCCGGCAATGGATAACCTATCTTTGCAATCCGCACAGATAGAAGGAGAGCCGTCTGCCGCATGGTATTATGCAACGCTTGGCGCTTCTCCTAATGTTTTGCGGTTTAATACGCAGGCTGTGCAACAACAAACTGTGCCAGTCATGCAACAGCCGACACCTGTTGCGAATGTTTCTAATAATACTAATACGACTACGACTAATAATTATAGTTGGATTTGGCGTTATGTAATAAGCGGCGCATTAATAGCGGGCGGTAGTGTTTTATTATTTATGGGATATAACAATTATAGCAAGTCGCACAAATATTATAAACCTAAAGGAAAATAGGAGATATATCATGGGAGTAGTCAATAATTTCAATTTATCAGGTTCCAGCAGCAATACATTGACGCAGGAACTTATTAACCAAAATCCTAACATATTATATAGTTCTAATCCCGTAAGTTATTCTCCTTCTCAGGAATTAACGACAAACATACTTAATAATAGTCCAAATACATTATTAAGCGGGACGGGAATAAGCAGTTTATTGGGTTCGGCTAATCAATATGCACAAAGCGCACAAAGCTGGCTTAATGGTTATGAAGTAAATAATAATTTACCTGTAACTTCAATAGAAAGCGGTATAGGCGGCGCATTAAACGGTCTTGCACAATTAGTAAACAGCGTAGGCGGTGTTATGGCTATGAAAAATGGAGTATTGACCGGATATGCTAATCCTTATATGAACGGTCAGGCTACGACATATAGCAGGACTACGGGTCAACCTATTAATCCCGTAACTGGTCAGCCTATATCACAGACGCAATTTCCTTTGTCTAGTGCTTTATTAATAGGCGGCGGGATATTGGTAGTTATTTTATTGACGCAAATGCTTTGAACGGATTTTCTAAAATGATAGTTTTTTTGATTTTTTCAATATAATAAGTATATAGGGAAAAAATTTGGAGATATTATGGCAAAAAGAGTTAGACAAACAAAAAGTTCAAAGGGCAAAGGCTCTACTAGTCATAGATTGTTTTATATGCTTTTAGGATTTTCAACCGCCGTGTTGCTTAAGAATGGTTTATCGGCTGGTCAAGAAATTTATTCTAACAATCAGTTTAATATTTATCCGGCTATGATTGAATTAGGTGCTGGTGGATTAGCGACCGGATTTTTATCTTCATTTATGAGTCATGGTAATAAAGAAGATTTATATGCAGGATTAACCGGAGTAGTAGGTGCTATTGTTTTAACATTAGTTTCCGATTTGTTTCATACTCCATATTTTAATGTATATAGTGGCGGAGGACAATCTATAATACCTAATTCATATTCAGGTAGCCCTCTTACGCAAAATCTTATTACGCAGAGTTCTAATAATATAAGCCCGATGAGTAGTTTAAGTAATAGTTTCAGCGGACTTTTGGGTAGTTCGAGTATTTCATTATAGGAGATTTTTTTATGGCAAAAAGAATTGTTAAGAAAAAAGTTAATAGCAAAAAAAGAGTTATTAAAAAAATAGTCAAGAATGTTGCGACTAGACCAGATGTTTCTGCCGCAACTAAAAAAAGAGCTATTAAGAAATACGGCAATGTTGAATTTGCCGATCCTAAAAATGATAAATATCCGCTTAATTCATATAATCATGTAAGGGCGGCTATAGCATATTTCGGTATGCCTAAAAACAAGGTTAAATATTCCGAATCCGATAGAAAGGCTATAGCTTCTAAAATATATGCCGCCGCAAAAGGCTTCGGTATTAATGTAAGCGATGAATGGTTAGGTAAAAACAATATATTGAAATCTAACGGCAAAAAAAAGACGGTTAAGAAAGTTGCAAAGAAAGCTATTGCAAGAAAAATCGTTAAAAAGAATGTGAAGAAAATTGCGGTAAAGCATAAACATAAACATAATCCAGAAAAATGTCCTTCTTGCGGTTTTCCTTTATTGAAATTAATTTCTAAAGGCGATGGCACTTATACATCGAGCGGAACATACAGTAAGTGTCCAAATTGCGGAAAATCCGTTAAAAAGAATCCCGCAAAGAAAGCCGTTAGGGCAAAAGTTAAGAAAACAGTTAATTATTATTCCGGCAGGGCTAAAACATATAGCGGTTATCAAGGACCCGACCAGCAAACTAAAATAGGTGCCGGAAAATATAAGACGGCTTCAGAGCCTATCAAGGTGAGAGGTAAAGAAGGAAGGCGTTTTGAAACTATAAATAGGCATGGCGAGAAACATAAATTGCCTGCTGGCGCTTCTGCTTTTATACATCAGGTGTTAGATGAGGAAAAGAAATTAGGCGTTCCTATGACGCAGGCTTTAGCTATAGGATATGCAAAAGCAAGAAAAAAATTTAAAGGTATGCCGAAACATAATCCGGCTATCTTTAAGTATATAAATAATCCTACGCCTGCTAATTTAAAGGCTTTAAAAGGTATTAGTAATGCAGAAATAGAATCGGCAGGTAAAATGTATAAGAAATTTACAGGTCATGAGCCGGAGTGGATTGATGAATTAGACGATAAAAATTTGCCGTCTTTTATGAAAGGCAAAATGTTCGTAAAAATAGCCGATGCCGATGCTATACAGTATAAATCGGATAAATGGCATAAAGGCAAACATGATTATTATAAACATGATTTTGGTAAAGATAATCAACTTCTTACGACACCTGAAGGCGATGCTTTAATTGTTATAAACAAGAAAGGCAAATTAAAAGTTAAACCTGAAGGCATAGTAGGTTAATAGGAGGCACAACATGGGAAAAACGTATATTCTCAACCCGACTCCACTTCTTATGATAGGAAATCCTAAAAAAAGAAAGAGAGTCAAAACAAATAAATCTAAAAGTCACGGAGGTGAAAAAGAAATGTCAAAAAAAAGACATCATGCAAAAAAGGCTAAAAGTAATCCAAAAAGACATCGCAGGGCTATTGCCAAATCTAATCCAAAAAGACATCGTTCGGTAAAGGTGAATCATAGGAGAAGGAGAGCGGTAGCAAAGGTTAACCCGAAAAGACGCCATCATTATGCAAAAAATCCTATTGTAGTAAGGCATCGCAGTAGGAGAAGGGTTAAAAAGAATCCCGATTTTATGAAAATAGGATTGGAAGGACTTAAATTCGGCGGTCTGGTTACTATAGGCATGATAGGAACTTCTCTTATACCGCAGTATGCTTTGTCGGCTATGAATGTTCAGAATGAAGGCGTAGTCAAATACGGCTCTGAACTTGTAACAGGCGGAGTATTGGCTTGGGTAAGTTCTCTATTTAAACAGGATTTCGAGGTGCCTATCCTCGCAGGAGCAATCGCAACGGTACTTATTCAGGGTTTAGGCGATGTTATCAGCGGAATAGGAAACAACATGAAAATATCCGGCTATGGATATTTACCGGCACAGCAGGTTCCAAACCAGATAGGTGCAGGAAACTACGGTCAGTTTAACGCTCCTGTTGCCAATCAGGTAGCAAACGGAGTTTACGCTTAATTTAAAATTTAATTCACTGGAGGTGAAAAAATTATTATGGCAAATTTACCATCGATACCAAACAATGCGGGTGCGGCTTCTGTTAATCAGGCTGTCAGCACTAATCCGCAGTTAGCTACTTTCCTTAATAAGTATCCGGACATTGGGTCCGCTGCTATGAACGGAACGCTTAACACTAAAACCTTAATGGCTCAGGCTTCCCGCTGGTCAACCATGTTGAACGGCGTGTATAGGGTATCCGACCAGCCGTTATACGACACTCAGACAATAACGGCAGGAACAGCCAATCAGGACTATGTTTTCTTTCAGACGAACTATGTTAATTCGCCTGTCGGAAATATATCCAACATGAGCGGACAGGGTGCATTGCCTATTTCTCAGGCGTTTTTAATTGAGAAAATTCAGGTGTCTTTAAGACCCGCTGTTTTCGCAGGCTATCAGTTTACCGATGTTGCCGCTATTACCAGCGCTACTAATGTAATACCGACGAACATCGAAGACATGTGGGCTATAAACGAAAACGCATGGATAGAAGTACAGTTCCTTGATTCCGTATGGATTAGACAGAGGGCTGTATTTTTCATGGGCGGACCTAGCTTTAAGTTTAATACTACGGTGGCAACAGCTTTAGCTTCCGCTACGGTAGTCGTAGGCGATGCTAAAATAGGACCGGAATCTCTTGAGGCTATGCCTCCGTTAAGAGAAAAGCTGTTCTTGGCTCCTCAGGAAAACTTTACCGTTAAACTGAGATTCCCGACGACAGCTCCGACTATTGTCAACAACATGAATGTTACGATAGCGTTTTTAGGTAAAAACTATCAGTCTGCATCGTAATAGCAAAAAAATTTGGGATTAATGGCGAGGAGGTGTCTATCAGACCTTTCCCTAATTTAATTTTTAAGAGGTAATATAAAATGAGCGCTTCACCGCAGAATACAAATGAAAACATTTTTAGCCCTAAAGGAATACAGTCGCAGACGTTAAAAGGACCCAGACTTCCTTTTGGATATGTAATGACGTTTAACGGATATACTCCGGTAACTTCTCCTTCTACTATAGGTCCGTTAAACTATCAGCAGATGCAAATATCTTCCGATTCTAATTTTGAAGTTATCGATTTAATGAAATACGACACTGGTGGCGGAAACGGATTTGTAGAGTTTAAGTTAAACGATGGAACTTTGTTTTTTGGAACATCATATGCCGGTCAAATGCAAGGTTATGCCGGAATAAATACGATGTTCGGCAACGGAATGTTTCCATATGTATTCAAGAAACCTTTTATATTTCCAGCTACAAGAGTAATAACGGGAACTTATGCCGATACAACTGGGACAGGCGGTAATTTATATCTTTTGTTTATGGGCAATAAAGTTTACCCGAGTGATTCGGCTTTGTCTGGTTCTAACCTTATAGTTCAAAATTCATTAGTAAATTCTACCCCGGTTCAATATCCGGTTAATTTTTATGTAACTTCTCCAGGTCAGGCATATAGCGCCAGTATCACTATAACCAGTTTACAAAATTTTGTGTTGCAGGGCATTATTATAGATGATACTAATACGCCGGTATTGTTAAATATGACATTTGGCGCTTTCGGCAATAAAGCATTATTTTCTGCCGCAATTCCATCAAGGATGATAAGCGGCACTTATGGAACTAATGGAAATACTACCGGAGTAACCGCACAGGGCATAAGAACTTTTATGCTTCCTAGCTATATTAATTTGCCTTCACAGTCTGAAATAAATATAACCATTCAGGACTTTTTAAACAGATCCGACTATTTTGTTAATATTATGTTAGTCGGCGTAACTTATAATCAGGCTACCGGACAGACAGAGCAGGTTACGGTGCCGGTTCAGCAACAGCCAACGCAAGGTCAGCCTGTGCCAAATAGTAATAATAATGTAAAAGTTAGTGGTTACGGATTTAATCCAGTAAATAACATGCGGAGGTGGTAATATGCCATTATCCGATGACTTCACTAACAAATTATTATCCGCTACGGTAGATACTCTTACCAACCACGGTAAAAAAATACTTGAAAATCCCGATAACACTTGGGCTCCGATTCTTTTAGCCGCAATTATAGGCGGAGGCGCTGGTTTTGCCGGTGCTTGGCTTTATGAAAATAAGTTTAATAAAGATAGGATTACTAAACAGGATTTGCAAAACCTTATTATTAATTTACAATCTAAAATGATAGGCAATAATAATCCGCAGAATCCTACAATTACCGTAGAGCCTGCCGATCATTATAACGGAGGACAAAATGGATAAAAAAGAGAAAGGGCTATTAATTACCGGTATCGTTATAGCTGGTGGATTAGGTTTATATTATTTATTTGAAAATAAAGGGAAATTCAGTATAGGTTATGTGCCTAATTATACTGGCACTAATGTTGCCGAGTTTGTTTCAGGATTTGGTAATAATTCTCCTACTAATTCCGTGAATACAAGTTGTCCGTCCGGTTATACGTATGCGAATGGGGTTTGCAATCTTAATACCGTGTCTTGTCCTTCCGGTTATACTTTATCAAATGGAGAGTGTTTGCAGAATCAACCTACAACTACTACCGCTACTCCGGCATATAATACTAATATATCATACTATGATACTGGTTCTACTGTTTTGCAGGGTTTAAATACAGGTCTTAACTCGTTAGTTCGTTCTTTAGAAAACACATCGGGTTTCTATACCAATTCATCTTCCGTCTTGCAGGCATGTCAAGATGTAGCACAAAGAGTAAACGACTATTTCCCTAACAATAGTTTAGTACCGCAGTTCGTAACTGCTTATACTACGGCTTATCAAAATGGCAATATAGGTTCTGTGTATCAACAAGCATTAAGTGGTGCATATAATGATATTCAGTTTATTAATAATTTCATTCAATTGGTCAATTCCGGCTATGGAGTGAGTTCTGCAACGACCGCTACTTCGGCATATAATACTAATATATCATACTATGATACTGGTTCTACTGTTCTAAAGGGGTTAAATACAGGTCTAGATTCAATAATTAGTTCATTGTTTAATATGACTGGTTTTTATACTAATCCGTCTTCCGTCTTGCAGGCTTGCCAAGATATAGCGCAGAGAGTAAATGACTATTTTCCTAACAATACTTTAGTACCGCAGTTCGTAACTGCTTATACGACAGCATATAACAATAGTACGATAGGGTCTGTTTTTAAACAGGCACAAAGTGGTGCATATAATGATATTCAGTTTATTAATAATTTCATTCAATTAGTCAATTCCGGTTATGGATTGAGTTCTGCAACGACCGCTACCGCTACGGCTACTCCGGCAACTGTTACTTTCTCTGGAACAGCTGGTGCTTTAAACGGAACATTGTTTACTATATCGGGTTCTGGCAACACTTTATCAGGTAGCACGGATATTGGTTATACAGCTGGAGGCTCTAATTGGGTATCATCCGGTGCTATAACTTATTCAAACGGCAGTTTTTCAGGTTCTCTCGGTAATGTAGGTGGAACTCTTACAACTATATCGGGTTCTGGCAACACTTTAGTTGGCTCTACTGATACTGGTTGGGTTCTTAATAATGGTCAGTCTTCATGGCAAAACTCTGGTTCGATAACTTATAATCCGTCAAATAATACTTTTTCGGGGTCGATAGGCGATGTCCAAGGTTCGACGTTTGTATTATATGGTCAAGGCAATCAATTAGTTTCTCAAGTAAATACTAATACTTTAGGTTCAAGCGGTTCTGGCTGGCAACCAGCCGGAAGTATAACCGCAACGCAGTCTTAAGTATATTTCACATAAATCCAAGGGGGTAACAAAATGAAAAAGAACAGATCTAAAAGAGCAAGAAAAACGGATAAAGTTTATTATCCGGCAGGACAAAATAATTTTAATGAAGAAGACGGGGGAGATGAAACTATGGAAAACGAAGAAACGCAAGACTTAAATAACATTGGTATAGATAATGTAGTATTAGACGAAGACGAAGAGTTCGTTCCTCACAATGATTTAAAGAATTTCGAGGATTTTGAAAAAGACTTCGAGAGGGGAGTATCTTACTTTGAGATTTATAGAAAAGACCCATACAGCAACAACAATGTATTTAAAGAGAGATTAGAAGAAAGACCCGAAGAGGGATGGCAGGTTTATATTCAGAAAAGATTTGTAGATACTATGGAAAGACCTGCGGAATCTAAATGGGTCGTTCATCTTAAAAACGGAGTATCCGTCGTAAGCGGCAAAAGATATCCAAAGAAATCTTCTCCGGTATTTGCTGTTTCGCCTAGCCCTGAAATATTGGAACAGCTAAAAGTATTAAAGGCTTTAGGCGGCGCAAACAATTTAATTTATCAGAACAATCCTTCTAATCCTAATCCTTCGCCGGAAAAAGATAGGTTGACGGTTTTAGCCGAAGCTCATGTCGCTAAAACAATAGAAAAGGCTTTAACGAGCGATAGCGATAAAAAGGAAGAGAAGACGAGTTTAGTTGACGAAATAAAAGCATTGAAAGAGGCTATAAGCGTGCTTGCGCCTCCTCCGCAACAGCCGGAAGAAAAGACGTCTTTTAAAGAGATGTTTAATGAAAATGTTTCTATGCTCCAGTCGTTGGCAAGCCTTATGGGAAACAATAAGAAAGATGACACTTCTATGGTTAAGATGCTTGAAATTCAGCTTGCAACAGCAAAAGAAATTAATGATACTAAGTTAAGGCATGAAAGGGAAATGGCGGAACTTAGATTGCAACAGCAAAATTCGGGAGGAGATGATATATTCGGCAAAATAGAAAAACTTGAAGATTTAACCGCCGCCGCCGAAAAATTAGGATATGTAAAGGATAACGGCACAGGTCCTAAGGAAAGTCCCTGGATACCCGTCGTTATGGAAATAGCAAAACAAGCGATGCCTGTTTTGGGCGCCGCAGTTTCCGTTTTAGGAAATGCGATAATGAAACCGAAACAGAACGGTAATATGCAGATGCAACCTATGCCTAATCCTAATATGCAGATACCTATACAGCAACCACAACCGCAACCTAATATAGAACAGCAGGCACAGCCACAAGTTCAACCTACTCCTCAGAACGAAAATGTTGTAATGCTTAATAAGTTTGCCGAACAGATTAAAGAAATGGGCTTTGATGATTTAAGTCTAATGGGATTTCTAAATTCCGTAAAGATATCGTATTTCCATAAATTAGACTTATTAGATAAGAAACTGGAAGAATCTACCAATGATGATTTAGGTATTGTTTATGACGGCATTGTAGATGTCATGGAAACCGTGCCTGTTATAAATACGAAATTTGAATCTGTTACTTCTAAAAGAGAATTAGAAGATTATGTCCATAATGTTTTTGTTTTGTTGGCAAATAATCCGATAGTGCAGAGATTTGTTAAGATAGGCGATATGCTTGCTTCTCCGCAGGGACAGATGTGGCTTACCAAGTTTGAAAATTATATAAGTTCGATTTATTTTTCGGAAGTGCCAACCGAACAAAATCAAGAGAATAAAGAAAATAACGGGTAAAATATCATAGGAGAGTTACTTATGGACTACGAAGAAAAAATTGACAGGCGTGAATTTGACGGTTATTTAAAAGCTAAAATAGAGGAAATGACCAATATGAAAAAAGAAATAGAAACTATTAACGATAAAATCGATAAACTGTCTATAATAGTGTCGCAGAGTAACTCCGATAATGCAAATAAAATTGAAAATTTAAGAACTGAAATTAAACTTATGTTTGAAAAGCAGTCGCATATTAACTTTAAAAATTATTTAAAGTTATCGACTTTGTCTATGGCGGTAGGCGCAGTGTTTGGATTTATAGGCGGCTTTCTGCATAAGTATATAAACTTATTTTAATCATGGCAAAATACAATTACCATTATTCTTATAAAGGCGAAGGCGATAAGATTAAAAGTAAGCATATCATAGGCGGTATCATAGGTCTTGCCGGATTAGCCGTTTTAGGATGGTATGCTTATAGTAATTGGGGATATATTCAAGAGCAGTTTGATGCCTTAACTAATTATTTTGGTTCAACAAGTTCTCCTATTAGCTCTTCCTCCCCCTTGAGCGCAGGAGTTGCCTCCGGTAGTTTGACTGCCGGAGGATTATCTACTTATATGGGTTTTGGCGCAGGTCAATCATGGCTGCCTTATGTTCAAGAGGCGGCAAGCAGGTTTAATATATCGCCTGCCTTAGTTTTAGGTTTAATAGAAGTAGAAAGTCAAGGTAATACTACGGCACAAAGCAGTGCTGGCGCATTAGGTCTTATGCAGTTAGAACCTGCTACTGCAAGTTCTTTAGGCTATTCTACGGCTGGTTTATTTTCGCCATATCAAAATATTATGGCTGGCACGCAGTATTTATCGGGATTATTAAATCAATACGGCGGAAATGTTATGTCCGCTCTTGAGGCTTATAATGCCGGTCCTGGTCATTCGCCTAACTATTATATAAGTTCTGGTGCGGCAAATTATGCGCAGGCGGTTTATAATAATTTTTTGAATATTAAAAGCGAATTGGCGGGAGGGATATTATGAAAATAACATCCGATATGGCGACGGGATTTTTCTTAGGTTTCGGCTTGTCGTTTTTGACGATTTACGCTTTTCACGAATATAATAAACAGCAGGAATTAAATATTGCGAACCAAGCATTAAATTCAGGCATGTTTAATTTTTCGCCTATGCAAAACAGTTCGCCGCCTAATAATTTTTCGCCGAATATGATCACCGGAGGTTTATAATGGGTCGTAAAGTTAAGTTTAAAATGTCGGATCAAGGTTTTATGATAGCGGGCGGCGCTCTTATCGTAAGCGGTTTAGCTTATTATTTATTCAGTCCGTTATTTACCGTCAGCGGTTACGCTATGCCGCCTAAGGAGTATTTTGACGGATTAATCGGAGGTAATTATGAATAGTTTAAATCTTTCGCCATTATCGGCTTTGTCAAATCAACCTTTATCAACTCAGTCTAATCAGAATGAAACATTAGGACAGATAGCGACTAATGTTTGGAAGAAGAACGGAACGCTTACGATAGTTCTTGTAGGCGGCGTATTAGGTTTAGGTGCATATGCTTTATATAAACTTTTAAAATGGTGAGGGATTATGCCGAAAAGATTAAAATTAATAAAAGGTTTCTTGAATAATCAGTCTATAAATGAAGTTGTAGGCTTAAATATTGCTTATTCAAATTCAAATTACGGAGCAGAAAATTATCCTTCCGCATATGCTATGGGAGGCAGTAAAGGTATAGCATTCGACGCTTTCGGCAACTTATGGATAGCGGATAATGGTGCTGGCGGAACAAGAATAGTGATGTATCCTCCGCAAAATCAGTTTAATGGGCAACCTGCAACTTTCTTGATAGGACAGTCGAGTTTTAGCACATTCGCTAACGCAGGTATTACTCAAAGTTCAATGAGTTCTTATAGAAATGGATTAATATGTATCGCTTTCGATAAAAATAATAATTTATGGGTGTCAGATGGCGCTCCACGTCTTTTAGGTTTTAAGTATCCTTTCGGTTCTGGTGGCATATTAAATGCTTCTTGGGTAATAGGTCAGGATTCTTTTACATCAAGTGCAACTGGAGTATCCGCAAATTTATTTAGCACTACAATAAATGGCATAGTGTTTGACAATCAAAACAATTTATGGGTTATGGATACAACCAATAACCGTGTTTTAGGCTTTTCTGCAAATAAGATTTATTCGATAAATCCTTCGGCTTCTTGGGTAATAGGTCAGCCTGACTTTACATCAAACACAGCAAACAATGGTGGAATAAGTGATAAAAGTTTAAGTTTAGCTGGTTCAGCATTAGTTGGTAATTCTTCAATATCAATCGATAAAAACGATAATTTATGGATTGTCGATATGTTAAATTATCGAATATTAGGATATGAAAATCCGCAGGGAATTATGCCAGCCGCAAACTATGTAATAGGTCAGTCTAATTTTACTACGGCAAATTCTGGAGCTTCGCAAAATACATTTATATCACCTTTTTTTATAGCTTTCGATAGTTTAGGTAATTTATGGGTATTTGATTACAACCGTGTTATAGGATTTTCATATAGTAATTTATATATGAATAATCAACCTAATGCCTCTTGGCTTATGTTCCAAACATCTTTTACTGCGGATTCTGTTTCTACTTTAAATCAAGAATATGCGGTTCAATATGATATGGCGGGATTTTTCTACCCAGTTACAGTTCCTAATGATAATATTGTATCGGCATTGCCTAATCCTTATCAGATAGGGTATCAAAATTTCTGTCCCCTTGCTTTCGATAAAAATGATAATTTATGGATTGTCGATATAAGTAATTATCGTATATTGAAATATAAAAATTCCGATATTACTTCTAATGCTTATCCTTATAATTGCAGTGCGGTTTTAGGACAGTCGCAATATTATATTCAAGGACAGTTGGGTTGTAGCCAATATACTATGGGAGGTGGTCTTTCGACAGAAAATATAGGTATGCCCATAATAGATTTAGCTTTCGATAAAAATAATAATGTATGGATAGCCGACCCTCAACATAATCGTTTAGTGGGTTTTGAATATCCAAATTATAATCAACAAGTAATGCAAAATTGGGTTATCGGTCAACCTAATTTTACAAGTTCCGGTAATGGTAGCATACCAAATGGAGGTATATTATTTTCAAGCGTAACTTTCGATAGTTCAGGTAATTTATGGACGGGAGACAGTGCGAATAATATAGTAATCGCATTTCCAGCTTCTGGTTTATACGGCAACAATCAACCTAATTATATTTATGGCGTAGGTAATGGAAGTAGCGGTTTATCGCAAAATCAATTAAATATTGCCATGTTGACTAATACATCTTATGCCGCATTGTTAGTTGCCAAAGTAGCTTTCGACTCCGCAGGAAATTTATATGTTACCGATTTTGGAAACAATAGGGTTATGGTATTCGATGTTGCCAATGGTTTTAATTTGAATGTTAATGCTTCGATAGTTTTAGGTCAGGCTAATTTTACAACAGCTTCGGGAACTTTATTAAATCAACCTACGGGTATAGCTTTCGATAGTTCAGGCAATTTATGGGTATCAACATTTCCTGCTGGTTCTAATGGAAATACCGTCGTTAAATTTACTCCTCCATTTACAACAAATATGAGTGCAACTATGGTAATAAGCGGTTTTAATTATCCTACTGGTATTATTTTTTCAAAAGATGGTTTTATGTATGTATCTGATACTCATAATAATAGAATTTTAGGGTTTCCGCCTTCTGTATTAAATGCGAATAGTAATACTACCACTGCAAGCGCAACCGTAACATTAGGCACTGGAAGTGCAGGATTATCTAATATAGCAATAAATAATCCAACGGGTCTTGCCATAAATCCAGAAACAGGCGATTTAATGTGCGTCGATGCTGGCAATAATAGGGTAGTAGGTTGGTATTATATACATAAAGAAACGCAAAGCAATGCTTTAGATAGTAAGTATATATTTTATAACGAGTAAGGCTATTTCTTAATGACTATTTCATATCCGTTAGATATTTGACCGGAGCTGATTATAGTATAGCCTAAACTATTTGATATTTGAATGATACTTTCAAAGCAGGGATAAGTCGATACCCAAACCTTAAGAAAATCACCAAAGGGTAATTGATTTAACGCCTGCTTTGTTTTTATTTGCGGAATAGGACAGTTAAGTCCTAAAAGGTTTAATGTGTGCATTAATGGCATTTATGATACCTCCTATTGAAACAGTTTTATAATAGTATTAATAATAGCAAATATATCGCCGACGAAAGTAACCATTAAAACAATACTTAATATAATTATAAACCTTTTTTCATAATCTTTATTATGTTCTATTAAAAAATATTGCCAAGCAAAAGGTATGACTATAATCAACATTATGAAATATAACCATAGGTTAAATATATTTGTAAATGTCATTTAATCCTCCAAATTACTATTATCATTAAGGGACTATTGTAAACTAACCGGCTTGAATTATCAACAAAGGCATATAAATAATTATTATTAAGAAACATTCTATTTACTTGCGGGTTATCTATATTATATCTCTTTACTCGAAATTTACAATTTTTAAGTCTGATAAGAAATTTAGGCAACTCGCAAGTTGTTTTACTAAATTTCCTTAATAGCTGTTTATGAGTTAATATTTTAGAAGTATTGCTTAACCACATCTTAATCTACCCCCTTTTTTCTTTTGTCTTGCAAACTCCCCTGAATTTAACCGATACATTACCTCTCAATGAAAAATCCCATTCCCAATCACGCCTTGCCTCTGGTCTTTTCATTAATCCTGCGCCTGTATCAAAATTTATGCCATACTTATATAAATAACTTTCGGCTTCAAACAAATCCCTTATATCTAATTTATTTTCTTTATTCGGCATAGGAAAATTAATATTAACATCTATTTCTTGTCCTCGCCAAACCAATGCTGGAATAAATGGTCTAATATATCTGTTGTATAAATGTTTTATATTCCACCGCGAAGGAACTTTATAATACTTTATAGCCATTTTACGCCTCCCTGTTTATCTGTTATATTTCTTATCAAAAAAATCTTTCCACAAATTATATAATACTTCTCTTGCATCTTCTTTGAGTGTATCTCCGCTTTCCGCATAATCAATAATACGTGTGGTTTCCGAAACTCTATATAATATATCCTTAAGATAATCGCATTTGTCCGCTATTTCTTCTATCTCTCTATTTTGATGATTCCAATGACCGCCTGACACATTAATCCTCCTTACACATAATCGGAGGAATAGTGGGATAATTCCAATTTTTTTCCCTGACATTATTTTTATTGTTGTTATTCGATAACAAAGAATACAAAGACAATTCTAACGATTCTATTCTCTTTTCCAAATTCCGAATTATCTCATCGCCGGTTAGTGTTTGTTCTTTCTCTGGTTTTTCTAATTCTTCTAATCTTGCAGATATAGCCTTTATTATTCTCTTAATTTCTTTTTTGTTAAAATGGCAAGCGTAAGAAATATTATTATTAATAGATTGTCCGGTGATAGATATGCCGATTATAGGTTCTTGTTTGATATCGACGGTTGAATAAAAAATAACTTCGCTTCCATGCACATCTTTTATCTTTGTGATTTCTTTGTAACGCATTTTACTCCCCCTTTTATTCTTTTTAATTTTTATTATAAAATAATGCAAAAATATTGTCAAGAAAAAACTTTATACTAAATAGATATAATGTATAAAAAAAATATGCTATAATGAAAAAAATTGTTGACAAACGATGCAGAAATGTATATAATTTTATACATAGCTTATAACGGAAGTATAAAGGGGGGTCTTTCCATATGGAAGCCATTAAATCAGTCTGCGAAACCGACCAAGAAGTTCTAATGAATATCAAAAAACTTTATAATTATTGTATTTAAAAAAGAAGGGGGTTATCATGTCTAAATTAAAGCTTTTAACCGAAGAAGACATCATTAAGATAGTCGATGATAGATTATCTCAAAAAGCAAATTGTAAAATCGATAACAGTCAATGTCAAAAATCAAATTGGCATGATTGCTGTTGCGAGTGTATATATCATTATGTTATTTTCTCTCACCCTTGCGATGACGGCAAACCAACAAGTAATATTTACGGTTATGTCTGTATGACCCCTTTATTAAACGGTAAAGGAGAAATATCTAAAGAACACGGACTATGTGAAATGTTTGAAAAGGGAGGAAGAATGAAAGATGAATTTGTAAAATGTATAGATTGTATAAATTGTATAAATTTAAAATTATCGAGATATGGTGAATTAAAGAATGAATGTAATTCAGAAAAAAATAACGATACATATTCAAAGACTTTTGGTTCATTAACAAAAAATAAATGTTTATTTTATAAACAAAGACAATATAAAGCAAGGTTATCATAAATATCAATGGAGGAAAAATGAAAGATGTCTTTTTGAAACAGATTGACGCAGAAATAAATAATACAATAAGTTCGATGTCAATAGCAGAGATAAAATTGCAAAGATTAAAAAAAACAATTATCAGAATTGAGTTTGCAGAGGCATATAAGATTTAAGCAATTAAAAATTTTAAATAAAAATAAGGAAAAACTTACTAAAGAAATAATTAATAGTGTTGTCAATGCCGTGGCTGATAAAAAAGATATTAATTTCAGTGTTAACACTTCTAATGGTTCTTTTGTCATTGTAGTTAATGATTCGCAATGGGCTGAAGTAAAGAAACTTGATATTGATTATATTATTAAAAATAGAGTGTTAGATTATTTGTTTAAAATAGATAAAAGGTTTATTGTTTATAAAGAGTTGATAATTGTTAAAAAGAAGGAAAAAGATGTTTAAAAAATACCGTAAGAAACTTATTGTAGTAAGTGCTATGCAATGGCTTGGTGATTATGATGAATCTTCATATTGTTTAGATGATTATGTTGCAAATCATCAAATAGGCTTTTATACAAGGGGGAATGATGTATATTACTTGGAAATTCGCACATTAGAAGGAGTTACGACGGCTGATATTGGTGATTGGATTATTATCGGCGTGAATGGTGAACTTTATCCCTGTAAAGATGACATATTCAAAAAAACATATGAGGAGGTATAAGAGGCATAATGAAAACAATATATATCGCTGTCCCCTATGCTTCAAATCCGAAAAGAGGCATAGAATTAAGCATAAAATATGGTCAAATAGTAGCAAGGCAAGGCGACATGCCTATTTGTCCGGTCTTATTGTTTGACCCGATTTTCACTTGCGATGATTTATGCGAGAAGACGCATAGAAAATTTATTATCGACTCTTGCATTGAATTATTAGACAAGTGCGATGAGGCTATATTTATAACTGTTAATGGAAAATTAAGCGAAGGACAAATAGAAGAGCTAAGACATTGTCTAACAAGTGGTGATTGGGAAGGGCAATCTGTAAAATGGCAGGCGGAGGCGTAAAATGAAAACGAGAATACAAGTAATACAAGATTTGGTTTTATCATTAAGTTGCAATTATAAAGTATCATCTTACCAGATAGGTATTACGGTGCAACCCGACATTTATCATTTATTTCCGAAATATACATTTGCCATATATAAAAAAGATAGATTGGTAATGCAATTACCTGATAGCGATTATATACAAGACAGTTATGTTAATTCTTTAACTGATATTGATTTTGTCGATTTATACAATAAAATAAAAAGCAAATGTAAAGAAGCAGATGATAAATTCAGAGAATATGACAGTTTATTGTATTGAACGGAGTGTCTAAATGAAAAATATCTTATCCCTATTCGACGGCATATCAGGGGTATAAATATTATGAAAATCGGTCTTATTAACATCGACAGTAAAATACCTAACTTAGCCCTTATGAAAATATCCGCTTATCATAAGGCGAAAGGCGATACGGTTTCTTGGTTCGATATGTTTACATTTGAAACCTGCGATAAAGTATATTCGTCAAAGGTATTTTCATACTCGCAAGACTATGCTTATTACCCCGTCGGCATAGAAACCGTCAAAGGCGGTTCCGGCTATATCGGTAATTATGCCGTCCTACCGGATGAGATAGAGCATACTTGCCCGGATTATTCTCTTTATTCTAAAATGGATTACTCTATGGGATTTATTACACGTGGTTGTATTAGGACATGCAACTTCTGTATAGTGCCGAAAAAGGAAGGCTATATACGGGCTAATGCCGACATAGACGAGTTCTTAAGGCATAAGAATTTAGTCTGCTTGGATAACAATGTATTGGCGATCGAACACGGCTTAAAGCAAATAGAAAAGATTATCGAGCGTAAAATCAAGGTAGATTTTAATCAAGGATTAGACGCCCGGATTATAGCGGAAAATCCTGCCATAGCCGAACTTTTATCAAAAGTAAAATGGCTTAAGCCCGTCAGGATGGCTATGGATAATATTGGAGAGGCGGATGCGGTTATTAAAGCTACGGAGATGTTAAGGAAGTATAAGACTACTCCAAAGGATTATTCAGTATATATTCTTGTTAAGAATGACATAAATGATGCCATAAAAAGGGTTGAAATATGCAGGGAACTTAGTCTTCGTCCTTTTGCACAACCATATCTTAATCCTAATTCTATAAAATATGAAGTATCTCGTGAGCAAAAAGATTTTGTTTCTTGGGTAAATCAAAGAATATTTTTCCAAAAAATGCCATTTGAACTTTACAAAATAGTAAGACACAATAGAAATGCAGAAGTTGTGCTAAATAAAAATAGAATTACATCAATTTAATAATTTAAGTTTCGGAGGTTTAATATGAAAAACATCTTATCGCTATTCGATGGCATATCTGGGGCGCAAATCGCATTGGAAAGAGCGGGCATAAAATATGATAATTATTTTGCTTCCGAAACCGATAAATATGCGATAAGCATAACGCAAAAGCATTATCCTAAAACGATACAGCTTGGGAATGTAGAATTTATAAACGGTTCGGAATTGCCTGATATTTGGCTTTTAATAGGCGGTAGCCCCTGCACATCGTTATCTTGCGGCGCAGGTCAAAAAGAAAGCGGGCTTGAAAAAGGCGCATCGGTTTTATTTTGGGAATATGTAAGAATTTTAAACGAAGTCAAACCTGAATATTTTTTGCTTGAAAATGTTGCGAGTATGAAAAAAGCGGACAGAGAATCGATAACAAAGGTAATGGGTGTAGAGCCTGTTATGATTAATTCGGCTTTAGTGTCGGCTCAGCAAAGGAAACGTCTTTATTGGACTAATATAAAAGGAATAGAACAGCCGGAAGATAGGCATATTTATTTGAAAGATGTATTGGAAAACGGATATACGGAAAAGGAAAAATCATACTGCGTTGTTGCAACTTATTATAAAACGGGTGCATTTAATTATTTATTACAAGGACAAAGGCAAATGGTATTCAATAAACCTATAAGGGTTAGCACGATAGGCAAAGGCGGTCAAGCGAATAGAGTTTATTCTATCGACGGAAAATCAGTCTGCTTATCCGCAAATGGAGGCGGCATAGGCGCTAAAACAGGATTATATGCGATTTATAATCATTACAATAAGAGCGTAAATTTTAATAAGTCTTATGCAGTAGGTAGCCATAGCAATGTTCTTACAAGTAAAAGCGGACAATGCGTAATTACTGATATGACTAATTTTAATAATGTCAGTAATGATACAGGACTTCGGGAATTAAAACCATATATCCGCAAATTAACGCCTCTTGAATGTGAAAGGCTTCAGACTTTGCCGGAAAATTACACTGAAGGCATATCAAACACGCAAAGATATAAATCTATCGGAAACGGCTTTACTATCGATGTGATAGTGCATATACTTAAAAATATAATATAAGGAGGCGTAAAATGACAGATGAGCAAAAGGCAAAAATACAGACATTGGACGAACTTATTTATCTGATAAAATCATTTGATATAGATAAATTGTCAACGGAAGATTTTCATAATCTTAATTGGAGTTTTATTTCCGCAGTATATAGAAAATACAATGATATAAATGCTTATCCGACAAAAAAATTGAGAAGTTTATATGATTATCTTATGGATTTTAAATCTGTTATAGATATAAAGAATTTAACTTGGAAAAAAGAAGACAAGGAGGCTTAATTGAACGATTTAACTATTTACAATAAACATGCTATACAAAACTACGATGCCGACTTGCCTCAGTTCTTTAATCCCGAAGAGATTAAAAGAATACTTTTGGAAGTGGATAATCTAAATACGACAGGACCCAGAGGCAAAACAAACGCAAGATATAAAGCGTTGACTTATGTTTTGATATTTACCGGATGCCGCAGGGGAGAAGCCTTATCGCTTACAAGGCAGGATATAGACTATACGAATAAAACGATAAAACTTGTTACATTAAAGAAAAGGGCAAGGCGTAAGAAGCTCGATGCAATATATAGATATGTGCCGGTTAAAGAAAGATGCCTTTTAGTTTTAATGGAATATACAAACACTATTAAAACCGATTTGCTTTTTCCTTTTAAAGAAAAAAGAAGCGTTAATAAGTTTTACGAAAAGTTTCTTACCGACAAATGCGGTATAGATAAATTAATGGCGCATCCGCATACTTTCAGGCATAGTTTCGCCGTCAACCTTTTAATGCAGGGCGTGCCTATCAATGTGTTAAAAGAACTGTTGGGACATTCTTCCGTCACGACTACAATGATATATTTAAAGATAACTCAACAGGATATTAAAGAAGTATTAAAAAACGTTAATATAGGAGATTAAAATGGACAATAGCAAAGTAATAAACTTTCCAGTAATAAGCAAAAACAACTCTTATTTCTATCAAGGAGTTTGCGTGCATAATATAGAAAATAGGATATTGCGATTAATTAATATAGTAAAAGTAATGGTCAATAATAAGGAATCCCGTTTCCATGCGTTGATAGAGGATGCGACAAATGATTTCTTTTTGTTTGAAACATTTGACAATATAGACATGGAAATAGGCAAACATTATATGTTTAAGGCAGAACCAGGCAGCGAAAGTTTTTTTGTCAAAGAGGTCGTATTTAACTAAAAAGGGGATCGATATGGATAACGTTTTTAACGACAGGATTAGAAAAATAACGCAAAACCATAATTTAACCGATGGAGAAATAGAAACGATATTAAATGAAAAGTCATTGGTGTATTTGCCTTCAGCTGACTTTTTTATAGGTTTATCTAATATTATCAAAGACTTTACCGGTATAGATACGGTATTTGCTACACATAATACAGAAAATTATTCTTTTTTATCGCAATTAAATATAGATAAAAATTTGCAATGCTATAAAATACTTCATTCATTGCAGAAATCTATCAATGCTAAATTTAATACCGACAGCATAAACATAACAATATTAAAATCCGATATAGATAAACTGCGTTTATCGCCGGTTCAAGACGCAAAAATAGCTAATGATTTATTGTTGCCGTTGCAGACATATACAGCCGATTTTGCCGAAAAGATACAAAATAACGATGTCAGCATGGGGATGCAAGTCCCCTCTGAATTTAGCATAATCCCTTTTACCCGCAAAGATACTTCCGCTTATGCTATTTACAACAAATCGCAAATACAGCATTTACATCAATACTTGGAATGTATAATAGCTTATAAAGATAGATGCGAAGCGGTAGAAATAAGCGATTATAAGGCAATAAGAGAATTTTACGAAAACGATAAAAATATTAAAGTAGTATATATAACAACTAACGGATATTATAATGCCATACCAGCATATCGTTTAATTTATCCGTATATCGAACTTGCGAAAAAGGGACTTATTAAACTCATTATATCTGCCGCTATACATAATAAAGAAACATATGTTTTGTCTTTTCTTATCGACAGCAATAAATTCAAAGAAAACTTCGATAAGCCGGTAAATACCTTGTATGTAGATTGGTTTGAAAACGCATTAATAAAGCCGGATATTATAGTTTGTCAAAGATATTTGTCAGAAGGATATTTTAAGCTATTTAATGCAATAAAGTCAGAAATGGACAGATTTCATTTTACAGGTCCTGCCATAAGATTTATACACGATAATGACGATTTGTTAATAGATGTGCCTGAATACAATACTAACGCAGAAACATATAAAAAGAATAAAGAAAAGATAATAAAACAATTAGAATATTTTAACGAGTTTACGGTTTCCACTGATTTCTTAAAAAGCAAAACGCCGATAAAATCATACGATAAAATTACGGTAATACCAAATCTTATTAATTTGGATTATTATCAGCCTTATGCTAAATCTATAAACGATATACTGCCTGATTTCAGTAAAGAGTTCGTCGTATCTTATCATGGCGGGAGCTCTCATAACGGGGATATTCAATGTATCGAAGACGTGTTTACTCAAATATATAAATGGAATAATATCAAATTCGCCTTTTTCGGCTTTGTGCCGCAAATATTAAGAGATATAAACAGAGATAAGATATATTATCAACCGCCTATAAATATAAGCTATAATAGATATCCGTATGTTTTATCCGGCGAAGGAAAGATAAGAAAAGATATAGCGTTACTACCTTTAGTAGAAAATGATTTTAATAAAGCGAAAAGCAATCTTAAACTAATGGAATATTCGGCTTTAGGCATCCCTTGCATATGCAGTGATTTTGACGGCTGTCCTTTTTCGGATGCCCCTATTAAGATACCAAACAATGACACGACGGCTTGGATTGAAGAGATTAAAAGACTAATGAACGATACGGAATATTATAAAAAGCAGGTAGAATTAGCCTTGCTGTATGCAAAGAAATACGATATAAACGGAGATAAAAGCAAAGCATTGAAAGAGTTAATATTATCATAAAGGGGGAATAATTTTGGATAAATATTTGACACCACTAGGCACGCTTTATAATGCCGATTCTTTGCATATATTAAAAGATATGGAAGATAAATCTATAGACTTGATAATCACGGATCCGCCATACAATATATCAAGACCAAGAAAGTTCACAATGAAAGGTAAAAAGCCTATAAGCCTTGATTATGGAGAATGGGATAAATGGGAAACTGAAGAAGAATATTTAGATTGGTGTAAGGTATGGCTTAAAGAATGTCATAGAGTATTAAAAGATACGGGGAATATATTAGTATGGCACGGCAAAGCTACGCCGTTTCCGTATATAATGTCTAAGATGGATTATAAAGTAAAGAACCTGTTTGCATGGTGCAAAACTAATCCTGTGCCGAGTTTTATGAAAATCAATTTCTTATCGGGCTTTGAATTATCGACTTGGTGCGTTAAGAATACACCTGACAAAAAAACATTTAACTTTAAAACGCAAAAAGAAATGATAAACTTTGCAAGCCATTCTATAGTGTCGGGCAATGAAAGGACGAAACATCCTACGCAGAAACCGCTTAAAATCATAAAGCATTTAATAGAAGTATTGTCAAATGAAAATGATTTAGTGTTAGATATTTTCGCAGGTAGCGCTACGACAGCCGTAGCTTGTGAAGAAACAAAAAGGAATTGGATTTGCATAGAAAAGGAAAAGGAATACTTTGAAATAGGTAAGAACAGGTTAATTAACGGTCACACAATGCTATTTTGATATATATAAAGGAGAATTGCACAGTGGAATATATTACGGAGCCTAACAAAATATATTTAACCGATGTCATGAAGGGCTTAAAATCTTTGCCGGATGAATGTGTCGATATGATATTCACATCGCCCCCTTATTTCAGGCTAAGGCAATACGGTGCAGAAACCATATTGGGAGGCGACATAGATTGTGAACACGACTTTAACGAAAACAACTTTTGCGTTAAATGCAATGCTTGGCTTGGCGAACTTGGCTGGGAGCCTCATTTTAACGACTTCGTCCAACATTTAACCGAAATATTTGCTGAATGTAAACGAGTATTAAAGCCTGCTGGTTCTTTATATATTAATATCGGCGATACATATAATACTAACGGTTTCAAATCGAATAGCAAGACAAGCAAGACGCAAGAGTATAATCAGAAATTAGTTACTAAATACAGAGTAAAAGACTATCCAAATAAATGCCTTTCGCTTATACCTCATAGGCTTGCCATGTCGTTAATAGACAATGGATATATATTAAGGAATACGATAATTTGGGCGAAAAGAAGCGCTGTGCCGGAATCCGTTAAAGACAGATATAGTAAAAGACACGAATATATATTTTTCTTTACCAAAAACGAAAAGTATTATTTCGACTTAAATGCCATAAAGAAACCTTATTGCAGTGCAAGTTTTATGCGTATCAAATATGCAATGAAAGACACGGCTTCCATATCAGGCATAACGGAAGAAAGACGCAATAAAATATTAAGCAACGGCGGCGCTAACCCTGGCGATATTACTGATTTTTGGGATTTATCGCCTTCTGCCGATACCGTGCCAAACTCCGTGGGGCATATTGCAAGGTTTAACGTCGGTTTGTTAAAAAAGCCTATATTGTCAAGTTGCCCAGAAGAAGGCATTGTATTGGATCCTTTTATGGGGTCAGGCACTACTGCAATAGCGGCTTTGAAATATAATAGGAAATACATAGGCTTTGAAATTAAAGAGGATTGGCATAAAAGCGCCATAGAAAATATAAGAATATATGATTACGACTATGAAGAGCCTGCGACGGAAGATAATTGCGAACCTATGCTTCCGTTTTGAAGTAAAAAAAATAATATTTTTATTAAATTAAGGGGGATAAAATGAAAGTTAAAGATATAACATTTCACTATACACAGTTTGAAATGGTAAAAGAATTGATAAACTTAATACCCCTACAGACAAATGATAGCGTGTTAGATGCCGGTAGCGGAAAAAACAAGGTTTGGTATAATAATATTCCCGACTATTGCATAAAAGAAGAATGTGAAATCGAGGATGGCATAGATTTTTTAACGATAGATAAACGGTATGATTGGGTTATCGGCAATCCGCCATTCCATTTAGGCTGGAAGTTTCTTGAAAAAGCATCTGAAATATCAAATAAGGGAATAGCGTTTTTAGGCAATCTTAATTTTTTCAATAGCTGTTTGCCTAACCGATTTGAAAAATTAAAAAGTAAAGAATTTTATTTGCAAAAAATTCATATCGTGCAGGACAAAAGATGGTTTGGCAGATATTATTTTTTAATATTTGATAAAAACATAAATAATTTCACATCTTGGAACACAAAAAGTTATTAGTATGAAAAACAACCCCACCTTAAAACTCACCACAATGCGTTTAAAAGGCATTACAGACGATATAGTCTGCAATGCCTTTTAAATAGCGTCTTTTAAAATCGGTTAATGGTTTTATATTTAAAGTCAATTTATCAGGCTTATTTTTTTGCTTAATAAATGAAATAACCTTCAGATACATGCTTGTCATGTATCCCTTTACAAATTTTAATTATATTTTCATATTCTTCTTTATTTTTTTCCTTAATCGAAAAAATTTGTATTCTGCCATCGGTATAATGGCAAAACAAAAAATAAACTACGCTATTTTTTACGAACTTGGTATCAATGCTAATACGCTCAACTTCTTCAAATTCAATACTACTTAAACATGACATGCTCTCAAATAATTCAACGAATATTTTGGGCATCGCATCTTTATCTACATCTGCAAAACAACTTTCAATAGCATTATTAACTTCCGACTTTCTTACTTTTCCTTCAGTTTTACCAAACAATTCCTTAATGGTTTCCGCCTTAGTGTTGAATAATAAATTTTTCATATTGCCCCCTTTAATATATTTGTATCGTTTTTTCGCCTAAATTATTCATTTTGAATTTATTTTCCATATGCAATGTTTTATTTTTTATATCGTCGAATATGATATTATTAATTCTGCCGTTCAAAATAGCAAAATATAAAGTAACTGCATATTGAGATACAAACATATTGGGCATCGCCACCCAGTTTATAGGATTATCGATTTCTTTAAAACGTCTTATTTCCGGTTTGAAAAATTCATTAATATTTTTCGTGGTCATCGATAAAATTTCAGCATCGTTAAATTTTAAATAGTCTATATCGAAAGCATTGCCTATTGACTTTAATAGTTCAATCTTATCCGTATCGTAAAGCTGATTAAATGTAATAAACAACCTCTGCCTGCCTCTCGTAAAACTTTCGGCTTCTATATTATATTTAACATAGTTCCATAAAATATTAGGCTCCGGCACCTCGGGGAAAGCCCATTTATAATCTTTCATATATTCTACAGGATTCCTAAATAAATGCAAATAATAAGGAATTATATTTAATTCACGAAATATCTTATCATATAAAGGCATTAGCCTAATCATACTTGGCTCTTTAATAAAAAAGATTTCATGCACGGCATATACATTTTTAATATAATCCCTTAACTCTTCATAAACGACGCAGTTAATCTCTTTGCTTTCAAGCCAGCCGTCAGGCAATGAAAAAGCGGCGTTCCAAGAAGGATCGTAAACCTTGCAAAGATTATGCACTTTAGTGTTTAAATCTCTTATCGCCATATCCTCAAAGAAACCGTTAGGATTAAAAGCATTAGGTTTCATTAAGTTATCTGATATAAATACGCCGGATTTTGCAAGAATACCTGCCAATAAAGATGAACCGCTTCTAGCGCTGTTAAGTATTATAATGGCTTTGGACATTAATTGCCTCCTTTACCAACACAGTTGTTTATATCTCATTAAAAATTCCTTTTCCGCTTCTTTAGGTTTTAACGGATATATCTTTTTAGATAATGGTTCTACCGACTTTATTATAGTCCATTCATCAGCTTCCACATCGCCAAGTAAATCTCTTTTCTCGGTAGCAAGCAATATTAAATCAGCTTCTTTGACGGAAGTCGGCAAATCATACAATAAAATAAACTTGTCGGCTATGGCTTTATAAACCTTTTCTTCTAATTCCTTATATTTAGGCAATAGAGTTTTAAGAGGTCTTGATATGTCAGATAAATATGCCTCTGTCGCATCGTGCAATAAAGCATCAAAAGCATCCTCTTCAGGCACTATTTCCGAAGCTATAATACTGTGTTGCGCTACGCTATAAAACTCTTCAGTGTGCCCAGTATATCTGCATATATTAGACAAAGCATGAGCTATGTCTTCTATGCAAATAGAATCAGGCGTAATATTTAAAAAATCAAACTTTTTGCCTGTGTATGTTTGCACCCAAGGCAAAACCGTAATATTATTCATAAATCCCCCTTATCTTATATAGTAGTTATCATACCGCCTAACATAGCGAACAAATTAACAAATCTTGCCCTGTCGATAGATTTTCCTTTAGTCAATAAAATATCTAATGGTATAGGTATGTGTTTTCCTACGCATACTACGGATAAACCATTGCAATGCAAAAAATCAATTCTTGGATAATTAAGTTCCGAAACAAACTTTTCGACTCCAAAATCAAGATTATTTGAAACCATATCATGAAAAAGCACTACGGCTTTATCCGATAACTTCGGCAAATACATTTCAAAATTCTCTTTAGTTGAATTGTATGTATGATAACCATCAATATGCAATAAATCTATCGACTTATCAGGAAAAAGTTCTAATGATTCGGCAAATGTGCCTTTAACAAGAAACACATTATGCTGATAGTTTTTTTCTCTATATTCACATGCTTTTTTATACACTTCATCATTATATAAACCAGTATGACCATCGCCTTGCCAATTATCTATAGCGAATAGCTTTCCTTCAGAAATACATTTAAGACTGTAAAATGCCTGACAAAAAGCAAAAAAACTATCGCCGTAATGGGTCCCTAATTCCACAAAAACTCTAGGCTTTAATGCCGACATGCACCAAAATGCAAAAGGAATATGCCCATACCAAGCGCTTACGCCTGACAAATATTTAGGATTGTCAAATATCTGCGGATAAGCGTAAATTATCTTTAAATCGTATATAGATAAATGCGACTGCTGTTTAGTTGACATATAAATTATTATTCCTTTTCTAATTCACGCAATTTATCGGTATATAACTTGCGTAATTTGATATTAGTTTCCTTTGAAAATCCATTACCCGAAACAAGCTCTTTATCTATATGGGCAATACCAGTTTTAATTTTATCAATTATTTTTTTGTCTTTCTCGTCTTGAGATAATGCTTTTATCATTAATACAGTATATCCCCCTTTTCTATAAATTTGATAGTTTTTCTCTATACCAAGAGCCGAATGTAAACCCAATATTTAAAGAATTAATAATAATAATAAATGACCAGAATAAGTCTTTATTATTTATATATATTAATGAAATTGCGATTAATACAAAACACAAAGATATTATCATAATTCTGCTGAATACTTTCATAAATCCCCCTTTTATAAAGCAAATAAAATATATATAATAATACTCAATATCCAATAGTAATAACAATACCAATGGCAATAAGAGTAGCCGAATATAAAAAACGGCAATGGCAATAAACAGTTAATAAATATAACTATTTTATCTAAAGTTTGATAGTATATATAATCGGCAATATGCAAACGTTTAAATATAGCCGGTAAATTTTGAAATACAAAGGCTGAAAACAATATAAAAAACAAAGTTTCGATTGCAAATAGTAAGATAGTATCCATAATAAAAAAATAGGCGATAGCATTAAGCCACCGCCTATAAAAAATCATCTGTTTGCCACTGGCGGCACTGTTGGCGCTACGCCTGTAGGTTTAATAGGTTCAACTTTAACTTCTTCTTTTTTAGTTTCGGGTTCGCTTTCGTTTGATGCACTCATTGTAAACGGCTTTATTTCAGGCGAAGGCATGCTATTTGAATTAGTATAATATTTTAATCCTTCGCTAATTACTGATACTAATGAATCTAAAGCATTTTGAGATCTTTTATCCGTAGATTTTACTATCTTATCAGAATTAAAGCCTGCGCCATGAATAAGATTTAAAATGTTATTCACGATAGACTCTTCTTCTGATGCCTTAGGCAACACGGCGCTTAAAAGGGATAAGATACCTTCAATAGCTACTACGGCAAGCCCTATAATTTCCGGCGTGGTTAACTGCATTTTTCATCACCTCCTATATTGTTATTTTATTTTTTCTGCATAATCTTCCCAATCATCAGATAATATATCTGTCTGAGAAGCAAGCCAAGGCACTAAATTACCATCAACGGTTTTCATAAAGAGATATGGCAATGTCATTTTAGAATGTTTATCGGGTTTTTGCAGTTCAATATACATCCCCTTGCCGTTCCAACCTTTCCTTTGCATTTTACCACCGTCTTTAAGACGCAATAATGCCCGAGAAAAACTGCCTAAAGGTGATATACCTATTGTGCCTATTTGTTTCATTTCGCCTCCTTTGTTTGATTTGCTATTTTTTCAAGTAATGCTTTGTATTTATTTAGACTATGTAAATATTTATCATCTGCATATCCTTGTATCTCTTCTGAAACATCTTTAAGAACATCGGTAACATCAATTTTTTTCTTGCGATATAATGACCAATGATTGCCTATAAAAGATAAAATATCTTCATCGCTTACATTGTCTATATCAATAGCTTTGATTTTATCAATAAATATTAAAGTTTTTCTTATGTTTTTCAATTTATCATTAAGATGTTTTTCTTCAATTCTAATAAGAACATCATTAGACATTTCCTTTTCTTTCCTCATTAAAGACATCGTATTGTCTAAATATATCCGAAGCAATAAATCAAATTCTTCCTGCGTGAGTTTCATTCTAAACCTCCATTCCTACACATAATTTATATTCAGGTTATTTTCCTTTAACACCTTATTAACTTCGGCATTGTTTTCGATCTGACTTTGATATTGTTTTTCTATATTAACAGCGGTAATATCGCCGTTTGAATCCGTATCTATCGTGCCGACATGAACATTCGTCCACCAAAAATGATACTGAATACTGTCAACATCATTGCCATCAGCTTTTAATGTTATATTAGATGGCAATAAAGCCTGTAATTCTGAAATAGTCATAAATTAATACCTCATCCTAAAAATGAAATGTATATGTTACCTGTATGCCATTTTCTTTTAGTTTATCGCCAAAACTTTTGACAGCTGGTATATCCCCATTAAGTTTGGCAAGACTAACTTCTTTGTTGCCCGACAAATGCAAAGTGCCGACATTAACATTATCGGAAAATAAATGCACGACATTATTGAAACTTGACATTAATATGCCTTCCGGCAACAAAGAAGTTATATCTTTTAAGTCCATCACGCCGCCTTCGGAACTGTCACAACCGCATTTTTAACCATTTTGGATAAATCAGACGATATAGACTGAATACTTGCGACAGTCGCATTGTAAGCCGTAACTGCTGATTGCGTATTTGCTTTAGCGGTTTCAACCGAAAGATTTGACCCTGGCAGAACAGCCATGTTTTCAATAGACTGCGAAGCCGTCACCACATTAGAAGCAATAGCTTTAGCATTGCCTAAAATCTGAGAAATCATATTAACGGTAGCAACAGCCGACGGATCCACGATAGCGACAACAGCTTCGGTTACGGGTATAGCATCTGCCATAATATGAGATATAATCTCTTCGGCATATGATGCACCCTTAATAATGTCAGAGAAAACAATCTGAACATCTTTGATTACATTTGTTGCAAAATTACTTAAATCCTGTTCTAACACATTAATTTCACTCATTTTAATTCTCCTTGTTTAAAAGTTTAAGATTATTTTTTTATAGATTCAAACTTTCCGTTTTTGCCTCTATGTGAAAATCTATTCTTAGTTCTGTTTCCTTTATTTTGCTTAACTCTATCAACCTTCTCATATTTATATATAGGAACTTTTTTAACTTTAAAAGATAAAAGTATAGAAGTTATCGCCTCTAGTAATTCTTTTCCTTTTATCTTATTCCTATAATAAGATATAATAGTAGCCGATAGGACCGCACCCATCGTAAAAAATAAAAAATACAATAAAATCTGCAACAATGTTAATGTAATAGACATTTAATCCTCCTGTTTTTTAATGATTTCATTAATTTTATTATTAAGTATATCGCAATGTATGCAATCGCCTAGGCAAGTATTATTGCCTTTAGCCGTTTTACAAGTCTTGGTAATATCTGAAATAGCTTTATAAAATACGCCTATATCACCTACCTTAATATTTTTCAGCGTATGCTGATATGCCGCAGACAGATAAACCTTAATGCTATCTTTAAATCCCATAATAAATCCTCAAATAATATGCATCAACTGCCTGACAATAGATATGAATATATAATCTTTTGCCTGTTCTTCCTTCGGCAGTTTATTAAAAGAAACTAAATTAGGATGCGTTTTTTTATCTATATCTTTAATATCTCCTAATTTCCAACCATTCTTTTTCTTATCTTTTACCCACTCTTCATGCATCTCTTCGGCATCGATATACGGATTTAACATTATCTTTTTAACACCTAGCCTAACCGACTGCTTTATTTCTTCCGGCAGTTTATACCAAGAAACTTGGCTTTCATCGCATAATGCTTCGCAATATGCCTTATTAACATTATGACATATTGTAGCAATAACTTCTATCCTGTGTTTTTCAGCATTGTTAATTATATAATTTTCCTTATTACTTTTTTTACCAAATTCTGCCGACATCAAATAATCTCCATATTAATAATCACCGTAATATCCCTTGCTTTATTTATGGGGATATAAGATGGATTAGTTAAATTGTAATCCTTTTCCATAGACCAATGCCTCTGTTTTTTTAATATTAACATTAATAATCTCGTTTAATTTGTTTCTTAATTTAACATACTTGCCGTAAGAATGGATGCCTACGACCCTAAAAACTTCTTTTCCGCATTTCACTAAATCGTTCGGTTGCAGCTTATACCTCTGCTTCCTAATAGACGGCTTAAAGCCCTTGCGGTTGCACTGAATCGACCTATTATTCCGACGAGTATAAAAACCTTTCAATAATTCCGTTCTTTCCTGCTTATTGCCTCCAACTATACAGAAAGCATCGTTAGAATGTGTCTTATTAAGTTTTAAGATTATCCTTGCGGATTTAGTAATATAACCATAAGTAATACTAATAATGTTGCCAATTTCTCTTAACTTATTAACTATTTTCCACCGCAGAATAGACATTACCGTTTCTGCCTTAAATATTTTATGTTTCTTAATTTTAAGTTCGAGATTGCCATTGTGGTAAGCCTTATGACAACTTTCGCAAAGAGTAATTAAGTTATCCGGCTTATTAGTCCCGCCGTTAGCTTTCGGAGTAATATGATGAACATTTAATACCTTATCTTTAGACTTGCCGTTGCAAGATTGGCAAGTATGACCATCCCTGTAAAAAACATATTCCCTTACATTCCAAAAGCCTTTCTGTTCTCCATTTTGATACTCAATGCCTTGAATATCTGGATTCTTGATTTTCTGTATATCGAAAGCGGCGACTTCAATGTTAATTTGAGATACCGGCAATACAGACTTTACAAAGTTAATAGCTTTAATGTGGCTATCTAACCTATGCTGAACACTCGGAGATAGCCAACCTGCTTTAATACCACGATTTAAGAAACGAGCTTTACGATACCATAGCCTATTTCTCCTATTCCGGCGATACATTCTTTTCTCTGATAATAACCTTACAATATCCGTTCTTAATTTTACTTCGGAACTGAAAAGTTCTTTAGTCTCCGATATAGCCGATAAGCCGACATGCTTATATCCAGTATCGACGCCTAATTTGATATCCTGTTTATAACCAGAACTGCCGTAAATAAGCTGTATCGTAAAAGGATTTCTCTTTAATACTTTAGCTTTACCTGCTTTTAATAACCTACGGGCTTTTGCGGGACTCGTAGGCATTAACGGCTTACCGTTCTTGTTTACTACATAAACGTAAATTTTCATACTTTACCTCTTAAAGTTAATATTAAACTTCTCTCTCCCTTGCGGGAGTAGGTTCTCATCGGGGTTGTTGTAATAGCTTTTTAAGTCCATCTCACCGCCCCGCACCCGAAGGGCTTTTAAAGACGAACGATAGAGCCGTGAACTTGAGAAGTATTCACGGGTATCATAACTAAAACAACTTCTGCGTTTTTCAACGCCCCCTAATCATAGCGGACTTTTACAAGCCCCCGCCTTTAGGCGTGGGTTCTATGACTGGGTTTGATATCCAAAAAAAACAAATAATCAAATTCTTCATCTTCTTTTGAAGTGAAATACGGCGGACGCATAGTTTCAAATGATTCGACCGCCGTCATACCCTTTGAATATAACCAATCTACGAATAGATTAGTCATTGTTACCGACCAATTGCTATTTATTAAAAAGGCGACTACATAACATGATTCTTGAGTGTCTTTAATATCCTGCACACTATTGACATTAGTGGATAAAGCTTCGGAAACAGCTTTCATTAACTCCGGCATAAAAAATAAATCAAGATTAGCATATAGCCTATATCTCAATTCACCTAAAGGCACAGGGAGTTGGGTAGCATTAAAATTGAAAAATATCGTGTTTGTAGTATAAAATATATACTTTAAAATATTTTCATATGTATCCATAAAAACCGGAAGCTTAACATTTATAATCTTATCAGACGGCAAAATAGACATATAATTGTTGTAAGGCAGTGTATCACTATTATCAATATCAATTATCAGCCGCATCGGGTAACCCCCATTGACCGCGAATATACTCTTCGATAGTCACTATATTTTCGCAACCGCACTTAGGACATTTGTCTTCCATAATAATCTTTAAAACTATACTTGATAATATTTCCTTGCAATTATCGCATACTAAAGCATCTTTGAGTTTCATTATATCTCCTTGAAATTAAAAAGGAATGTCATCTTCCGTATCTTCCTTATGCGCAACATCGCTATTATTAACTTCAACATCGCTTTTTGTGGCAACAAAATCATTATGTAATGCTTTTTGAGTTACTTCGCTATTTTTTAAATCGGCAGCTTGTTGCCTAAGTATCTTACTTAATATACCTTTTTTTTCAAATTTAAGAAGCGGATAAGACTTAATAGCAGGATCGAACGATATAGCCGTTATCACAGCAGAAGCAGGCAATCTATCCACGCCGGATAATAATTGTATATATCTGTTCCAGTTTTTAATAGAAGTAGCAGGCACATTAATCCTATATATAAGATTAGTCATACCTATGCTTTTTTTAACGGAAGTAAACACTATCCTCTTAGCTCTTGAACAAGCCGGCGCTTCTTTGCCGTTTGCAGTAATCCTAGAACCAAATACTGCTTTTGGACAATCCTTACAATTTTCATGCTGTTTTTCAATCCTATCGTTTTCAACGGGCTTAATACCATCAACCGAAAAACAAATAGGGCTATTTTCCTCGCCTTCCACAAAAGGCTTATCATAATAATACCTTATATCTGTAACGCATAATATAACGGCATATATAGTATCTTTATCGCCAGGGATATCTTCAACCGTAAACTCTCTCCCTTTAATAGATACGTTAAGCCAAAATATACTGTTCTCTAAATCTTTACTGGCTTCTTCAGATAATTGCCTTAATTCTTCCGGCGTTAGTTCTTCTTGATTTTCAAAAATTGCAATTTCGTTTGACATTGTGTTTCCCCCTTTTTCTTTTATATTATACTATCTTTTCGGATTTGCATTAATAAACATCGGCAAAGGATTATTAGCTCTTTCCGGCACATATATAACTTGGTTTTTAGTTTCTTTAAGATTCTGAAGCCAACGATAATCTAAATATCCGGGGTTGTCGTTTAATGCATCGCCTACTATTTTGATAGACTTGGCAACGCCTTGAGCCCTCTCCACTTCCGCCTGTGCAAGATATTTAGCCGCTTCATATTTAGCTTCCGCCTTAACCCTTGTGGTATATTCGGCATACTTCGCTTTAGCAAGCGTTGCTTCGCCGCTTTTTTTGGAGTGCCATACGCCGTAAACCGGCAATATATACATGCCTCCGGCAATTATACCAGCTATTGCTATAACAACAACTATGACAATAATGGCAATAGCTGTATCATCCGACAATCCACCATGATTATTTATTCTTAACATTATAAACCACCTTTTTCCTTAAAAATTAAATTTTTCTTACTAATAAATCTGTCTTTTTAAACATATTAACGCCAGGTACCTCGGTATTATGTTCAATACATTCGGCATATGCCGAATTATTTACTCTTGTCTGCAACAAGCCTATCTCGCCGGTTTGGCTTATATAATCCAATAAAGCGTTTAAATCGACGACATTGCCTACAATTTTCTCTTTTATATAGCAAGAAGCCGTATCGCTTTTGAAAGAGTCTATGCCGTTAATCTGCATTTGCTCTAAAATAATAGTCTTGTATTGAGATATCTCGCCGTCAATAGCTTTAATTTTGTTTTCCAATTCTGATTTTTCTATGCGTAATGATTGAACTTTGTCAAGCATTTCCCCTATTTTATCCGGCATTTTCTGTTCCCCTTTTTTTCTCTGACTATGTTAATTTCTGTCATATTGCTATAAATCATACTGCTAAAATCTTTTTTTAAATCCGACATAACAAATCTAACCTTATCGCTTTTAAGAAATGATGACATATCTTCTAAATTGTTGTATCTAATAACCTTACAAATATATCCGCTCGATTTCAGTTTATTTATAATATGCTTCTGTATATGCGACAAAGAATTATCATTTATCTTCAATTCTATAAACACGACGGATTTATTTTTATTGTCTATTAATAATAAATCAGGAATACCCACAGGCGGCGGGGATATTGTTATAGGCATAAAGTTATGCAACTTAGCAATATTCCTAATAGCCTGTTTAAATTTCGATTCGGTCATTCCTCGTCTTCGTCCTCGCCTTCGCCATCCTCTTCTTTTTCCTCATCCTCTTCGCCGGATTCGCTTTCTATCAATTCATCTACTATCTCTAATGCATCTTCTATATATCCCTGTATATTAGACCAATCATCGCTACCCTGACTGGCATCTAACAAAGTAAGAAGCTCTTCGGCGTTTTCAATATCTTCTTCTTCGTCTTCGCCTAAATCCTCTTCTTTCTTTTCGTTGTTTTTAAACTTTTCCAATAATTCCTTTGCATTGACTATATTTGCGTCAAATTCGTCGCTATCCTCTTCTTCAATCAAATCAATGCAATTAGTAAGTATAGCTTTGATTTTTTCTAAAATTTCAACATCTTTAAGTTCTGACATAAAACAATACCTCCTAAAATTATTTAATTTTATAAATACCGCCTGCCGTAATATGACTGTTTTTCTCCTGTTCTCTTAACATTTCAGCTTGTGCCATTGCCTGTGCCTGTTGCATAGCTATAATTTCTTCTTTTGTTTTATGCTGTTCACACTTAACCGGATAAACTATTTCGTCAGCCCTATATGCGCCAGGTGCGATTAAACATATGATTTCAATTTCATTATCCCTTACATCGTCTTCTTTTTCTACGCTCATTTCTCTTTGAAATTTGAAAGCGCAATCATTACAAATACATTTTACAACCCATTCATTTGACATTTTTTTCTCCTTATTAAATTAATTTAGTGAAGCGGATAAACAGTTTAATATCGAAGTTTGGTATAGTTGCTCTGCCATCTGAGCTACTCGCCCGAAAGCGAGGTTGGAATTGAACCAACGACCCACTGTTATGATAATCGACATTATTCGACCCGCTATAAGTTAAAATTACACAATAGATAAATATCAAAAATCGAAATAACGGCTCTACCGCTGAGCTACCCGTCCAAATGGGCGGGGTTGGACTTGAACCAACGACCTGTCCCTTAGTATGGTAATCGATTTTTTTCGACCCATTGTATTAATATTGTTAATCGGATAAATAGTTTAACATAGGTATTGTCTATTACCAAATAGGAGATAACCTATATTATTCGACCCGATTATGTTAATTAAATCTCTCCCATAATAAATTGATTAATTATATTCGGTGTATCAGTATTAAATCCTACAACTTCTAACATTGAATCAACTTCTTTAGGATCAATTATACTGCCTTGCGTAGCCGTCATAGCAACATTTATCAATTTACAATTACCATTATATTTTTTCTTATAATCGTTAAAAACAGAAACAGGATGTCTATGACCAGCCCAAGTTTCATTATCGGTATAGATAATGAAAGCATCGATATTAGGTATTTTCTTATCCAAAGCATATTGAACCGGTTGCGATAAATCCGTGCCGCCTCCGATTTTAATTTTAGTAAAAGCACTATATATTGAATCGTTTCTATTTATTTTAGAACTATAATATTTAGTATCAAACTCTATAAACTGAATATTCGCCTCTGTATTAAGATGAATTAACGACAATATAGCAGAAGCTTGCGATGCATCCAATACAGATTGAAATATATTAGCGCCACGCATAGAACCGGAAACATCTACTCCTAACACAATATTTTTATTAGTAGGAATAACATTGCCAAAAGAAAACTTAAAGGCATTTTCTAAAGCATCTTTAATCTGCGAATTAGATATCCAAGATAAATCCCCCTTAAACCCCTTGCCTTCGTTATACATAACCAAAGACAATGCTATCTGATACGGATGCACTTTAGACTTTTCAATATAAACCCTATCGTTTAGCTTACTGCAAATATAGTTAGTTTCATTGCTGAAAGGATTTAAAATACCTATGGAAGCCATCTTACCTAAATTTCTCAATATAGCCGTAAGCTGTAAATTCGGTAATAAGGCTTTCCAAACAGCAGGAGATTTCAAAAACTGCGTCGGCACCATCTCCCAGCTGAATTTATTTTTAACCAATAAAGATATAACTTCTTTTTCTTTTTCAGCCTTTTGAATTTTTATAAAATCAGACAGGTATTCTTCTTTAATTTCTTCATCGGATATTTTGCCGACGGACCACCCGAAAAGCATTTGAGTGTTTTCATCTTTTGCTTTAGGATGAGAAAGACGCAATGCATCTTTATGCGTCCAACCCTCTCTTTGACGATATTTAATGAACTGATAAGATAAATCGGAATAAGGTTTATCAAACCATTTGGCAACACCCGACCTTAAACCTCTAGACCATCCCCTTAATTCCTGAATATATTGCATAAACTCAAATAGCTGATATGAACTTTTGCAAATATTCGTTATTTTAGAATAACCGTATTTTTTAGTTTTATCATCGCCATATGTAATAGATAAAGCCAAAGCATATAAGGATGGGGATAATTTAGGGCATTTATCTCTTAAATTAACGATAGTATCGATAACCAATATGCCGTTTGATTTAATTAAATCTATAATATTTTCGACATTCCTTTTAGTGAAATCCTTTGTATTGACATAATAAGTTCCGTCTGAAGAACCTAATACAAGAAATCTTTTAAGATGTTGCAAGTCGGTAATCTTAAAAACATACCCACCGGCATCGTTTAAAATCATATCTTTCTTGCGACCCAACAACGGCTCGGTTTGCGGTATTTCCGAAACAGAAGAGTATTTTAACATTTTTTTCGCCCCCACTTTTTTTACAAATGAAACAATGGCACCTGCCCTAAATAACTATTCTCAATATAATCATCTACGGCAAAACCATAATTAATATTAGCCTGTGTTATTACGGCAACAGGATAAGCCAAACAAGAATACCAATTTTCTATCAGGCTTATATTGTTCTGCATATTATTATTCCAGCTATCTGTGTAATTACTTTGTAAATGATTATCGTATAATAGATTAAAATTGCCGTAGCCGCAGTTATAACATACTAAAGCCATAGCAAGTTTCATAGTTTTATCGGATAGATTGTTTATAGCCTTGTTATGAAACTCGCCGTTATAAAGCAACTTCATAAAAGTAAAACCTACCGTAATATTGAGTTTAGGATCGGTTAAATCGGTATCGGCAGGAAAACCTAATTCAGTTATTACATCTTTATCTATCTGCATTAAACCGTATGAACCGCCATTTCTGTCGTTGGCAAATGCTAAAGTGTTATTAGAAGACTCGTGGAATATTTGACCGCATAACAAACTTTGCGGTATGCAGTTATCGACGAATATTGTCGGATAGATTTCTTCGACTAATGATTTGATTTCTTCGTTTGATAGTATCATCGCCTTTTTTCCCTTTTTTATAATTATATTACAAATAGAATTATTTGTCAAGTATTTTTTTAAATATTGTTAATTAATTTTAAGCATACCATTTTTCAAGTTCGTCGAAAGCGTCTTTAACTTCTTTAATATTAATAAATTCTAATAACAAGTCGTCAGCCTCAATATGCCTATCCTCAATATCAAAATTATTATCTTTAAGTGCTTTTAACCTACTTATAAGCTCCGATAAACTCATCGTATAACCTACATTTGAAAAATCCTTTTCCATTTTAAAGCCTCCTTAAATTTTAAATTAATTAATTTTTTCAATCTTCCTTTTTGATAAAATATTTACAATTCAAATTACAATCATCATTCTCATCATAGTTGTTTATATAATTACCGTCACCGTAAAATTCATCCTCATCAAATATTCCTTTATTATTTGTTTTAAGTATTTCGGGATTTTCACATTTATTAGGATAGTAACAAGATTCACCTCGCTTAAGAAATATACAATGAGAGCATTGTCTTGAATATATTAAATACATTTTAAGCCTCCTTGTTTTTTAAGGTTTTATGTTTCTTAAAGTTGTAAATATATGGAATAATAAAGGTATTCCAAATATCCAACCTAGTGAACTACCCCACCCTTTCGGGCGAGGCTTCTTGGTTCGCAGATAAGGTGCTTTTTAGTGCATAAGCATTGCTGCTTACGATGTCATCTACAGAGCTTATCTCCCCAAGCGTAAATTCGGCAAGTTCCTTGCCTATCGTTCTGTGTTCTATAACTATTGCAGCGTTTTCGTCCCTGTCGTGTTTAGTATGACAAACCGGACAAGTCCATTTACGGACGGATAAAGTCATATCTTTATAGATATATCCGCATACCGAACATTTTTTAGACGTATTGCGGGGGTTTACTTTCTCTACATAACAACCAGCTTCTTCCGCTTTGTATGTCAGGAAAGAAATAAAATGTCCCCAGCCTGCGTCTGATATTGATTTAGCTAATTTATGGTTTTTAACCATATTTTTAATTTGCAAGTCTTCTACTTTGATATAGCCGTAGTTATCTACTATTTGCCTTGATACTTTATGATGAAAATCCTTGCGCTGATTAGATACTTTTTTATGTAGTCTTGCAACTGATACCTTTGCTTTCTTGCGGTTATTAGAGCCTTTCTTTTTATTAGAAAGCCGTCTTTGCTTTTTAATAAGACGTTCTTCGGATTTGCGTAAATACTTAGGATTATCTATAACCTTGCCATTAGAAAGAACCGCAAAAGACTTAATGCCTACGTCTATGCCTATCTGCTTATCCGGCAAAGGTTTAACCTTAGGCGTATATTCGACGGCAAAGCAAACATACCAGCGGTCTATTTCTTTTTTGATATTGCAGGTCTTTAAACGTCCGTCGATAGACCTATGCTGTTTAAGTTTTATATGCCCGATTTTGGATAATTTGAGTTTACCGTCTATAATTTTAAAGCCGGACTGCGTATAAGTTATACTGTCGTATCTGCCTTGATTTTTAAATCTTGGATATCCCGCCTTGCCGGATTTATCTTTAAGACGGCGAAAAAAGGCTTTATAGGCTTTTTCTACCCTAAATAAGACATCATATAAGACTTGAGAGTGGATAGATTTAAGGTATTCGATGTTTTTCTTATCCTGAACTAATATCTTTTGCTGTTCTATTCTCGATAATCCCTTGCCGGTTTCTTCGTAATAGCGATTTCTATCTACTAAACAAGAATTATAAAGGATACGGCAAGTCTCAAGCGTCCATTCGAGTTTTTCTGTCTGCTTTCTTGTCGGATATAACCGATATTTATATGTTTTGAACATTTTGTTTTTTCTTCTTTTTAAGGATATTCCAATAAGGAGATTTGCATTTAGGGCATAAAATTACTTCCTGTTTTCTTGGTATCCATTTATGTCCGCAACGTTTACATTCTAATTTGTTTATTTTTATTTTCATATATATAATTATATATTATAAGTAAGTTTTTGTCAAGCAAAATATAAACAATTTTGTATTGCCTTCATCCCCGCCCTAACGGACGGGGACTTCTCGGCAATGTTAGTTAATTTCAATACGAAAAGAACAATAAGAATAATAGCAAAAATCCCTATTGCATAAACAATAAGACTTAATAAAGTTGCACCTAATAATATAAGCATAGCTTCTATAAATTCCATTTTACGCCTCCTTTTTGATATTATTATCTGACAACATTTTCTTTTTCTGATAACGCTCTCTCTTTTTTTGTCTTATTTCTTCTTTATTTTTTTCATAGTGTTCTTTTGCTCGATGTTTTCTTTCTTCTTTATGATTTGCACGATATTCTTTTTCTCTTTGTGCTATTCTCTCTTTATTTTTCTGATAATATTCTTTCAATCTTTGTTTTGTTCTCTCTTTATTTTTCTGATAATACTTATTATATTTTTGCCTATTGTTTATAACTCGTTGTTGTTGTCGTCGTTGTAATATTTTTTCTTGCAACTCTTTTGTTAATAAAGAAAATAAAATAAAATCACTCCTAAATTCTACTAATGATACATTTTCTAAATTAGGATCGTTTTCTAACACCCAATCTAAATATGCTTTCTTTTCTTCTATATATTTATCTTTTGCACCTCCTATATCATAACGTGATAATCTATTCCTTTTTAATTGTCGTAAATACATCTCTTTGTTATTTTTAATTTTTTCATAATAATATTTTATCTTTTTCTCTTTAATTTCTTCTATATGCTTTTTGTGGTATTCCCTTACTCTTTGCTTTATTTTCTCTTTATTTTTCTGATAATACTTTTTACCCCATTCTCTCTGTTTCTTTTTATCTTTATAACCCATTTTATTCAATCCCCCTTCTTTTTCGTCCTGTTTTCTATGCTATCCAATATAACCTTTGCCAAACTCTTTTTCTCTTTTAAGGCTATATATATATCCTCTTCGATAGTATCTTCGGCTTGCAAAAAAATCTCATAGGTTTTATGCTTAAGCCCTATCCTATGGACCCTCTGCCTTGCCTGCTCGAATATCTCAAGATTCCATATGGGCGTAAACCAAACTACCACATGTGTTTCGGTTAAGGTTATGCCGTGACCCATACTTGCCGGATTGCCTATCAGCACTGACACTTTGCCTGACCTAAAATTTTTAATCGCTTCATCGGTTTGAATAGGAGTATTTTCCCCAAAAACGACAGCCGTATTAATTCCTAAACTCTCTATGAAAGCCCTTATGCCTAAAATATGCGGTTTAAAATATGCAAATATTAGCACTTGTTTGCCGTTAAACTCTTCCTTTAATATAGTTTTCAACTCTTCCAACTTCGCATTTTCTTTATCAAATACACGGCAAACTTTCTTATCTTCATCGTAAATCCAACCGCCTGCTATCTGCTGCAACTTAATAGTTTTAACGGCGGCATTGCTTGCCTCGATAGAACCGTTCTGTATTTCGATATAGAAATTATCAAGCATTTCATTATAGTTCCTATAATGAAGTTTATCCAACTTAATGCTTCTCGTAGCTTCTATATTAGCGGGTAAATCTACGCACTGGTCTATCGTAAACCTTATAGACTTAGACTTAACAAGTTCTTCTATTTTCTTAACTCCCGTAGTGCTTGCGTTCCAAACTTTACCCATATATCCTGATTTATAACCGTATCTTGCCCTAAACGAATAAAAATTATCGCCTAAAAGTTCCCCGCCGTCTATCAATTTAAACTGGCTCCAATATTCAAAAGGTGTATTAGGCGCAGGCAGACCGGATAAAACATAAGTATATTTAACCGGCAAAAACTTACTTAATACTTTAAACCTTTGCGTTTTGAAATTCCTAACCTGCGCCGACTCGTCAAGTATTACGCAGTCATAAATAAATCCATGATTATTAAAAAATTCAAGATAGTCCCAATTAATGAGATGTATTAAAGTGGGATAATTAACAAATATGTCATGCCTTTCGCTATAATTGCCGTACAGCATTGACACGGACAAATTCTTAAAATAAGTTCTTATAGTATCCATCCAAGCAAGCCTCATTACATTGACGGGAGATACTATCAATACCTTATTAATCTCTTTTTGCCTATAAAGATAATCGATAACCATAGCACTGACTATTGTCTTGCCGGTCCCCATATCATTAAAAACGGCAAACCGTTTATGTTTAAGCATTGCATTAAACGTCATAACCTGATGCCTGTATGTTTCTATTCCGGCGGGCAACTTATAATTGAATTCAAACTTTTCGGAAGGCATATAATCTTTCAGTGTTTCCTGATTGACAAAAGACATAAACTCTTCTTTAATATCGGGTTCTATGTTTATAATATCTTTATATTTAGCATACAGCAAAGATATATTGTCATGCGACTTAAACAACAGCCAAGATTTTGTATCGGCAAGAAACTTCCTGCCGGATAAAGACTTGATAAAATCGACGATGCTTCTATTGAATTTAAAAACGATATTGTAATATTTATTATCTTTGCTATATGCCGATATATCCATCCTATCCCCTTTTTTATTTCTTTAAGATTTTAACCGCATTATCATGCAATTCTTTTAATAGTTCTACGGCATGTTTTTCGAGTGTATCTTTATGCAATTCATACTTAATCATAACGCCGCCAAACATATTCAAAAAATTAATAATGTCATCGTATGAAACTTTCATTTTATTTAATAGCATGAAAAGCCTAACCTGTTCCACCGCCGCTTCTTTCATAAAATCTGGCAAATCATTAATAGTGTTATTGCTATTGTTATTGTCTTTTTCCGTATCTTTATTAAAAAGATTGCCTCTTGCTTTTCCTAAAAAATCCTGTATCTCTTCTTCTTTCATTACTTTTTCTTTGTCCATATATCCCCCATATTTTACTTTAATATACCCTTAAAATATTTTCTGGATTCCCTCTCTAAAGTGTTCAATATATTAAATGCTTTTTCGTTTTTTTCTTCCTGCGTGTCTTTAGATTCATTTTCTCTGGTAAATTCAGCCATTGCGCCAATAAAATCTCTAATTAATTTTACCATATCTATGAAAGATATGCCGACGGTATCCGATACCATTGACAATAAAACTAAATCTTCCAAATTTTCACTTAGTTTTTTGATAGATTCTTCTATCATATTTTTGAAATTATCATCTTTACCATCAGCTATCTTATCAGCTTTATTCAAAAAATCAATCATTGCATTATCCATTGCTATCCTCCTTTTTAATATAGTTTACAAACCCTTCGTCTTTCATAATAAAATCTATAAAAGGATTCATTATATAGTCGGATTTATATATACTGATACTTTTTACATCCCTGTTATAATCGATCCATTTGTTAATTATATCCGCCTGTTGCGGCAAAAGATATAAACTAAAACTGTTCCTTTTTCTACTCATCTTTATTACCTCCTTTTTCAATTTTGTATTTTCCTATTTTTAATATATACTGCAATAAAAAACCCAACTGCCTGCCTATGACAAAACTTACTATAAACACGGCAAGCAATATAATTATATCATACATACAGCCCTCCTTTTTTTATAAAAATTCAAATATAGCGCCAGACTTCAAATATACTAAAGCATCCCTATATTCGATTAAGGATACTAATCTTTCATCGACTCTTTTTGCTTTACGGATTTTCACATTAAGCATTTCGATTATTTCATCAAGCGTAAATGTTTCGCCAGCCTTACTCCTGTAAAAAAACATAAATGCCTCCTTTTTTTAATTTTTATTTAACGCACAAACAATACCGCTTTGCTCATGGATGCATCCCATGCCGCTTAAAGCCTTAAAAACAACATCGCTTATATATGTCATAACACCGTCTATATCATCCGACGACAAATCTACTACAACTACGACGGACATGTCATCAGATACAAGGCACATATTCTTTATTCTTTTGCACTCATCGTCATCAAACAACCCGTAAATATATGCAGTTTCTTCTTTGCTTAATAAAGAAACCCTTACAATATAATAATCGGCGTGCCAAATGCCGTCTAATAATAAAATATGACTTAACATTGTGCTGGCATTTAAAATGTCATCATCTTTAATACAGATATACTTCATTTTACCCCCTTTTTATTTTTCAAGGTTTATTTCGTTCCATAATATAGTCCGTCTTAAAGCTTCGTTTTCGGCTTTTAAACCTTCAATGACATATTTATAATCTTTTTTCCGCATATACATTAAAAATGTATTGTTTGTAGCAAGCATCCGCTTTAAATATCTGTTAGGTTTGGCGCAGTAAGTCAAAACATCTTTTTCTTTTGCCGTTGCGACATATTCTTTTTTGACTTGAGTATATCGCATAACATTAAAACCTAACAATACACCTACGGCAAGCGATAATAAACCGACAATAATAGTTTTCATTTTGTATCCTCCTCATTATTATTTTTGTTTGAATTTTTTACATTTATGGGAGTGTGGGCTTCCAACATTTTTTCCATTCTGAAGTTTACAATAATTATAACCTATTCTAAACTTACAATTCTCGCAACATTTTTTTATTTCTTCTTTGAATATATTAGTAAAATCCTCTTTGAAACCCATATTAAACCTCCTTTAAATTAAGTTTTAATAAAATTCTATAAACCCAAATAAACTTAATATTACTGCAACCACCGCTAATATTATCAATACACATATGGATATTAGAAGTGTAGATAATAATACCCAAAAGGTTAGTTTTAAAACTATCCAAAAAGTTATTTTAGTTGCAAACAAAGTTAATGATGTAAACATTTTAAGCCTCCTTTTTGTTAATAAGCCGATATTAATTTATTGTATGCTTTTTCAGACAGTTCGATCGCCGTATTAATTATATTTCTTATATTCATATTATGATTTAAGATATTTTTTTCATATCTATCGTCAACTTCTTTTACCGTCTGCAATACAATATCAGATATTTTACTTATCCAATCGCCTTCAGCCGGAAGCAGTTCTGCTAAATCGTATCTAAATACATATGGTATGCCTATATAAATAGTCATAGTATTATCAACATATAACGGCTTAGGCATCTCTTCTACTGGTATATCCGACGGAGAAAACAATATGCCTCTTTGCTCTTTAAGACCATAAAAACACACCTTATAATAGCTTTTAATACCAAGACCGTTTATGGCATTTCTTACCCAGTTCTTTTGGTTTGAGCCCCAGCTATCCCTAAAACTTACCGATAATGTTCTCTTTTCATAATCATATGCAATACCATCTTTATTAAGCCATACATCATTAACCGATAAATTTTTTATATCATTCCAGTGTTCGGCAAAATAACTAATGGCAGGCTTTGCTATATTTAATATATCGTTCGTATCTTTTTCCGTCTTAACGTTAAAAAGAGATTTAAGCGACTGTGCGTATAAAGCATATACATTCGGTATTAAATGCACGGAAGCCGGAGATAGCCTGTATTCAAAACCATAATGTTTTAATTCAAACGGTCTATTATATGAATATTCGCCCCTTGCCGAACCGTTAGTATTATAAACAATATCGAGCATTTTTTTATATATATTTTCAATTCTATCCGTTGCGGCAGTGCATAAAGATAATACTTGGTTTCTAGAAAATTTGTTTAATAAAGACTTATTTAAACCTAAATGAATATGCGAACCGATAGCAAGTCTATTTCCTGATACTTTAAGTTTATATGGTCCATATCTATCATCAAATTCATTTATTAAAGACATTAAATTATCGGCAAGTTCCATTCCGTTTTTGCCGGGCTTAGGTCTAAATTCGCATACGCTACTATTGCCATCGACACCTATAGGGTCGGATGTATCGCCTGCGACTACATCATCGGCGCTCATAACATCATTATAATTATTATATATTTCAAACTCAGGATCAGAGCCTACCGTTTCAGCTAATATTTCTATTTTATTACTTTTTTTATGATGTTTGTCAAGAATAGGTTTAAGCCCTAAAACATCCTTTATTTGTTTCCAAAAGAAATTATTGAATAATCTAACGCCTTTTGAATTATGCGATAAATCGCATAACGATAGACAATTTATCTTCGGAAAATAATATCCTATAACATATTGTGTACTATTACTGTGATTATATTTTAATAATACGGCATTTTCTAAATCCGATGTTGTTATAGGATTAATACTATTACAGGATAAATCAGCACTGTTTATCATATCAAATATAGAACTATTTGTTAATAACATTTCATCTGCATCAAGACTAAGATAGATTGTTTTTGTTACATATTTAGGCATATGAATAATGCCGCTATCGCCAAAAAACATAATTCTATTTATATCAATAAGTCCTCCATGACAGCCAGCCGATTCAAAATAATTAAAAATATCTTTATCGATTTGCAATATTTTCTCCATTGTATGAAAATATTTATTACTATCCAACACATCGTCTTCTACTATCATAAAACCTCCTTTTTAATTTTAACTAACATTGCATATAATTCCCCATCCGTAAGGGCGGGGATATTTAGGCAATCTATTTTTATTTTATTTTTTATAGCATCTATGATATAATATACATATCGGTCAAAAGACCTATTGTTCTTTGATAACTTATATGCGGTTGGTATCAAGTCTATGGGTGATACCGTAAAATAAGTTCCCAAAATAGTCTGGATGTATTTTAGTAGTGTTTTAGGATAGTCAGGTAATAAAGCCTCAATCCTCGTATGGAAACCAGACCTAAAGCAAAGAAAACACTGCGTATTAGGGCAGGAAGTGCCCGAACTGACGCTTGGGGAAACAAGCTCTATGGATGACCGAGTAAATGTATTCATATATTTGCTCCTAAAAAGTATCTTGTCTATGTACCAAGAAGCCCCTACCGTAAGGTATCGGGTGCTTCACTATTCATTATAATAATTTGACGTATCGCATAAATACTCCGTGCTAACCTTGCAATATTCGCAATATTTCCTATGAACAAACGACTTTTCCTCATCGCAATAAATCATCCCGACACCGCTTAATTCGGCATCGGTATCTTCTTTATTATTATCCGATTTTAAATAATCTTGATAATCATAATATCTAAATGCCGACTGACCTATATTCCAATACATATTCGAGAAATACATACCTTCATATTCTTCAAAATCGCCTACGATTACAACTTTATTAGGAAATGTTATCGCAAATCTAGAATAATCCGATAATATTCCCAATGTTTCGGCATAATCAAACTTACTCGCCATTTTAGACAATATATATGCGGCATAAAAACTATCGGATAATTTATTATCCCCTATAGAAGAAATAGTGCCGTTATGAGATAACGCGGCGGTAGCATATCCGGTTTCGTTTTTTTTGCCGATGGTATTATTTTTCGCCATTAATATTTTTAAATCAATTAAATAATCGTTGTCTATAGGAAACGGCTGCGTCATGTTGGCTCCCCTATCTCCTTTGGAAGGTATCCTGAAATGCAATACATGCTTTTTCCCTTCGGCAACCTCTTCGTCATAACACTTTAAAAAATCATTGAGTTTCATTATCCCCCTATGGTAATATACTTTATCCATATCGCAAACTGAAAAGCCTGCGCCATTAGGGTTTGCATCCCAGCATTTTTCTATAATATCTTTTTTTACTTTTTTATCGCTAACAACTATAACGCACATTTTATCCTCCTCATTTTATTATAAAGTTTCATCTACGACAGAGTTATTAATAATAGTGACAGTATTGTCTATTATCGGAGATGGTATATTCATTGTCATCGCAATACTAGACGATAATTCCAAATGATTATCGATATCAAGATATGGCATCGGTCGCCAAGGTGGCAGAGGCGGTAGAGGCGGCAGAGATGGCAGTATTATCGGATCATTATCCTCTTCGCTATCCTCTTCATTATCCGATTCATAGCCATCTTCTTCGCTATCTTCTTCGTGATAATTTCTATAAAAAGCAAAATAATCATCTATGACTTTTTCTATTCTTCTACGGCTAAAATCATTATCCCTTTCTAATTTTAAATTTATATCTTTGAAAATACCGAGCATATAATTAGCAATATCAACAGCTTGGTCGATAGTTTCAGGCAACCTCACTTCCAGCGTGCCATATAAAAATAACGATACAAAATTAACCCAAACATATCTAGCCGGATTATATTTATTAATACTATAAGGATCGCCTCCGTTAAACAAAAAATCAAAAAAAGCGCCTTTTCTTTTATCGTTTAATATACTGTTAGGCATTTCCATTAAATAACCTATGGCATGTCTTCTCCTTCTTTTTCTATACCATCCCTCAAATGTATTGTAAAATATAGGTTGGTATTTATCCAACACATACTTTTGAATATGATATAGTTTTTTGTATAATATTTTTATAAATAATTCATCCATCCAATGAGCAGAAATATGCACATGACAAGAAGTTATATGGGGATAGCATGTTTGCTCTTTAAAAATATCCTTAAATATCTTATTATAACTCTTTAAAGCATTTAGTTTGCAAGGTTTCATAACTATTTCAAATCCCCTCAATATGCTTTCGCTATTCTCAAAAACCCTATAATCGCCATATTCATCTTTTTCTTTAATAAAACCGGCGACATCCCTATCAAACTCAATACTAAAAATATCTTTCTTTATTTTTTTTATGCCGTAAAACATCCTCTCACATTCTTCAGGACTTCTAAACTTCATCTCAAATTCAATGCCAAAAAGGATATCTTCGGTATATATTTTTCTGTTCCTTGAAGACTCCGTGCCGGGAGTATTTATATAAGATCTTCTTAGCATGTTTATTCTCCTTGATAATCATCTTTGTCAAAAGGATTATATTCAATACAATCAATTTCGTGCGGGCATTTATAACAAAAAAGTTCTCCGCCAACATTATATTGATGAACAGAACAAAGAGAGCCTATAGGTTGAATATCCGCAATTTTCTCATCAGTTAATGATAACACTTCCGGCTCTATATCTGTTTTTTTGTTTTTTAGGCGTTTTTTTATTTCAATATGTTTTTTTTCCTTATCCCACCAATATGTGTTATAATTGCCAACATTATAATTAGAATAAGTAACGACTCGCGTTATTTTCCAGCTTAGATTTGAAAATAAAAAATCTTCTCCAGCCGTTTCGTCTTTCAAAAATTCGCCCCAAAACCAAATATTGCCTTTGCCTACCATACAAAACTTATTGACATCCGACAAGTTTTGCAATATAGCAAATTTACCTGCGTCTTCTATATGAGATAGCATATACGATAAATAAAAAGTATCGGAATTATCATCATCGCCGAAATTCGATACCGTGCCGTTATGAAACAAGCTATACTCGTTAGTGTTAAATTGTATTATACCATCTCGTTTAACCTGTTCTATATCGGCAAACTCTATGTTATAACTATCTTTCGGTTTATTATCTACTTTATACAGTTTGCTATCCAAAACAAACGGATGCGTCATTACATCATTATCCGCACCCTTACTTACAAACCTAAAATGAATTACATGCCTTTTCCCTTCAGGTATGGCGTTATAACCTTTCAAGAAGTCTTCATATGTCTTATAACCCTTAGACACGGAAGTATTCTTATCGTCGTTAATAACGGCGATACCAGCACCGTCTTCATTCTTATCCCAACATTTTTGCAAAATTTCTTCCGGCAACTTTTTGCCGGACTTTGAAATAACAATCACGCACATAATAAATTCTCCTTTTTATTATTTAATTTTCTAAAGCGTTCTTTTTTCTGCCCTATTATCTTTTCTACCAACGGATGATACAATTCGTTCTCGCATAAATAGTCCAAATAATTTCTATATGTAAAATCTGGATATTCTCTTTCTAAGTCGTTTACAGATACGGCATGGCAAGGCTCATCCGGTTTATATATATTTTCGCCTATAACTCTTCTGCCAAAGTCATATATACTCCTGACAAATAAAAGATTTATATAAAAATCATCGAAATTAGTGCAAGTTTTAAATATCCTATGTTCTATGGTATGTCTATGTGAGCAGGATATGAAACTATAATGGCTATTGCAATAATCGTGAAAATTAAACATGAGTTTATGATTATTGCAATATTTTGAAAAATTCCTGCGAGATATCATTAATAGCAACCCTAAAAAGCTATCCACATAATTATTTTTTTTATAATTATTATATGTGTTGCTATAATGTATAGTTTTAGATTCTTTATCTTTCGATAACGACAATTCAAATAACATCGTTATTCTTTGATTTAATATCGTTTTATTAACATGTATGTGCATGCCTGAACGAGCCAGACTTATGCCGTTAACACTTTGTTTTGATAAATATAAATCAAACCAATCATGCAAATCCAACATAACATCATACCATTCATTAACATTAAAAGGATAAGAAACGGCTTCCCAACCGTTCATTAAAGATCTATCGCTTTCATAAGATGCTATCCGATTTTTCAAAAGACAATACTCATCATCATTATTTAATTCAATATATCCGCTTCTATTTTTAAATGAATGTTCTAACTCAAAGCCCATTGTTAAGGCAGTATCATTCCTATTAAAATTGCCATTGTAAGATGACAAGATACCATCGGCATTGCCATAACTTTCCCGATATAAAACCATAAATCCTCCTTTAATTTAACATTGCATATAATTCCCCATCCGTAAGGGCGAGTATCTGCTATTTTTATCTCTAACCGATACATTATTTATTTGTATTCTTAGTATTACCTATCCAATCATAGTTATCAAACATATTTTCTATATCTTTTCGTGCTTCCATTGTTTGTATGTTATTGATTAATCTTCCGCTAAGATTTAGATCATTGTAAATATATCCAATATTAGGATATTTAGTTTTACATGAATTAAAAAATTCATTGAATTTCTTTTTCCACTTGGTCCCTTCTGGTAATTGAATGTTAAAAGTGTACATAAATCCTCCTTTAATTAATCACCACCATAAACATATACAATCTCATCATTTTGTAGTTCTCTTATACCTATTGTAACATCTCCATATACATCAAGAGCATATGCAGGATTATTATTAAATTTTTCTATTAATAAATCTTTGGCATGTTCGATATTTTGTGCCTTTACGACTATTAACCCACCAGTATAATTGCGCAAAACCTCTTCTACAACAAATGTTTTCATAAATCCTCCTTTAATTATCGATAATCCCGCCATTGCTGGCGGGATTATTAAACAAATTAATTAATCGTTTTGAAAGCCAATAACAAAAAAATCAAACTTCTTATTATTTTTAATAGCCAAGGTTGTGCCATGACTACCGCCACCTAGACAATCTTTCCTACCTTCCAACCTTACAACTTCATCGGCTTTGAAAATAGTTATAATATCTGTTTCGTAAGGTTCTATAAAATAACTGTTCGTTTTATTCCCTGTTATAACGCCATAAATACCATCTTCTAAACTTTTATAACCATCTTCTTTTAGCACTTCATTCCCTCCGTCAACTCCGCCTGACAAAACAATAAAATCTTTTTCGTTTACCATTTTTTCAATCTCATTCTTTTTCATAATAGCATCTCCTTTTAAATTAAATTATTTTCATCTTCTAACCCTTCTATATGCAAAGTCATCTATGCTATTTATTTCAAAAGTTTTCTTTTCGTAAACATCATTACAGATTAATTTGATAGGCTCTCCGACTTTTACGATTATAGTATAAATAAACTCCTCACCAGCATCTCTTGTATCAGCTTTTTCAATATAGAAATCGCCTATATCTGTTTTAAAGCGAGCAACTAAACTAGCGCAAAAGTCGCCAATGCCGTTAAAGGCTTCGTGAAATTTATGAGATGGATTAAATCCATTAACTACCGGCTTATCCTTAATATACTCCAATAATTCTAATCCCAAACCTTCGGGATACCCATCAAATTGCCGGTAGAAAGTGCAATAATCTTTTTCATTTTCATTTTCTTTTACAGCGATAATAGCTCTCGTTCCCATAATAACATCTCCTTTTAAATTATATTGATAACAATAACTTACCAAACACATCGTTATAATCACCTTTCCCTGAACGTCTTTCTGGGATATACGTAACTTCATCATGAAGTTCATGCATATAATTCTTAAAATCATCATAGCAATCATTTATTGTATAATGTCCTACTTTATGATTAATCTCAAGAGGCACATAAATAAAAATAAGTATTGTATTTAATACCTGTTTTTGTTTATCATTCATTTTAGATATTGCCTCTTCATAAGTATCATTTTCCCGCACGATCCAACCAAAATCTTTTGATTCTTTAATCATTACATTAGTCATACTATTAAGTTTTTTCATAATAACATCTCCTTTTAAATTAAATTATTTATTTTTGTAACGATGCGTAAATAGTAATAACAATACCTAAGACAAAAAATACACATGCTATAACATATATAATCATTCCATATTCATCGACTATATCATCGATTTTTCTATCGATGCGATCGTATATATCTCCTATCCAACTTTTCATATCTCCTCCGTTTTGATTTTATACCAGGCGCCATTATGGTACATAATGCCGCGATCGCAAACAGTTATTACATCTTGTTTACAATCGGCAACCTTAATCGCTTTCATCTCGATTTTAGACAAAGGCGATATAATTATTTTGATAGGCTTATCATGGACAACCCTATCAAATTTTGTTATTACTTTCATAAATCCACCCCCCTTTATTATTTTTTTATATCTTTATTTACTGTTCTTATAATAAAGCTCAAATCCACCCTTTCTGTTATTACAAATAAATCCTTAATCTCTTCCAATGTGTGATTTGTAAGTATTTTAGACCAATCCTTAATACACTCATCCCGAAATTTAACAGCTTCTCTTTTAGTTCTATAAAACGATAAAACAGCGAATAACGGCTCTTGCCATTCTATTTGATTTTTTATAGTCCCCCTTATTTTTTATTGCCGGTATATAGCCAAGTTCCATAAACATAACCCACGCCGCCTCTATAAAACATAATAGTTTTATTATTTTTTATAGCTTCTTGTATCTCTTCGCTAGTTCCCTGCCAAGTTTCTATAGGCTTAAAGAATTTTTCAAAATTATCGGATAAGTAAAAATCCGATAATATTTTGATTATTTCATCGTAGTCATCATCTGATTCGTTAATATCTACAAATAGCTTTAAATCATAAACAAAACAAACTATTTTTTTGCCTTTAAATAGTATATAATCTGGGTCCGCCGATAAAAAATCAGAGAACCAGTTTTCCACTTCATCTAAACTTACGCCCTCTTGTCCTGCAATAATAGATATACTCTCATAATAATCATGGGAGCCTACCGTTATAACCTTTTCGGCTAATGATAACATTTTTTACCTCCAGTTTTTAATAACCGTATTCATTTAACATCTCTTCAATTTCATTTTTTAATTCTTTTTCATTATCATTGTTATCATTATCGATATTTATCTCTTCTAACTCATCCTTGATTTCAGATATTTCACTATCAATATAATCGTCAAACCCAGTTGTATAAGCAATAGGATCAACAGCCTTTAAAACTCTTGATCCTGTATATGTTAAACTACCTACATTAAAAGCGTAGAGTTCGTCTAACATATCGTTATAACTATTTTCTAAATTTTCAATTCTTTTTTTAATATCTTCTAATTTTTCAATGTCATTACTCATTTTTAAAACCTCCGTTTTTAATACCCGATGACTTTTCTATATTTATAGTCTGGGTATTCTTTATTTATTGTTTGTAATAACAAATGCGCCTTTTTAGTTTTAATGCCTTTAATATGAAAACTGCCAGGGTACCCGTCGTGAGGTTTCTTATGGGAGTATTCAAGATACCAAACACCGCTTCTAGATCTGATTATTTTAACTTCTTTAACATACCTTGCATTTGTTGTTATTACATACTCGAAGTATCCCGAGCATTTTGGCTTTTCTAGTGGATAGCCTGATTTTTTTCTAAACTCTTCGTTGCTATTAACTATCACATTAAACATTTTTTTCTACCTCCAGTTTGTCATAAATAGGCGTTTGATAATCGCACGAGTTATTAGGATCTGCGAAAATATTAAAGTTATAACAAAACCCGCCGTTGTAATAACGGCACATGATGCAATATTCCATTATTTATCACCTCCCGTTTTTTATTCTGGATTCTGCACGCTTTCTACCCAAAACTTGCCTGAACCATCAATATGCTGAGTTCTGATAACTAAATTTTTGACGGCTTCAGGATTTTTTAAAACCTGATATTCTCGTTCTGATAATAAAGTTTTTAAACTGTTATTACCTTTTAACAAATTCAATATCACATCGTCAATGTCTTGATTTAAACATTGAGATATATATATCAAATTATAATAGTTCTGATTTTTTAATTTTATGAAGTGCATTTGATCCCTCTTTTTTATTTTTAAAAATATCACCGGCAAAAATGATATTCTTAAAAATAAAAAAGGGATGCTTACATAATAAATATGTAAGCATCCCTTGGCTGGCTGTTATGTTAATGATTCAAGTTCGGCAAGCTGTTTCTTTAAAGCCTCAATCCTGATAGCCTTAACATCGGCACCGTTAAGCAGCTGACTTATTGCAGTATCAACATCGATGCCGGCGCTTTTCTTGAAATCATTAAACATCTGAAATACTACATCTGAGTTTAGGCGGATGTAGTGGATGCCGCCTTTTTCTTTTTTTTCGTTTTCCATTTTGTACCCCTTTTTTTAAATGTTATTTTTTAATCGCGGCTTGCAACATACAAGCCGCTTTATACTTTATCTATATTATAAGTATATCATATTTTAAAATCTTTGTCAAGTCTTTTTTTTATCTTTTTTTATCTTTTTTTAATATGCTATACTTTTAATCTATTTTAAGTATATCATATTTTAAATCTTTGTCAAGTCTTTTTTTACTACTATTTATTAAAATACATAATATTTCAATAAATTCAATAATTTAAAAATAAAATATTTTTAAATATATTAAAATTTATTTTAAAACTCTTTTTAAAAAATTACTATTTTATTTTAAAATATTTAAAATGGCATAGTTCTTGCATACGGCTTTATGGCATAGTTCTTGCATACGGCTTTATGGCATAGTTCTTGCATACGGCTTTATGGCATAGTTCTTGCATACGGCTTTATGGCATAGTTCTTGCATACGGC
>JAEHJW020005835.1_pt1 | contig 71969 bp, 109 predicted proteins | sample 9271431 | NCBI WGS metagenome assembly JAEHJW02 | reverse complement strand
TTGGGGAACATCCAGGCCCGCCAGGGTCTGGAGGGTGCGGCAAAGGAGGGTGATGCATTGACAAGCATCATTAATTCTGTCAGGAAGATATTCGCGAGGATACACGAAGACTTCACAGGGACCTATAAGAGGTTCTACTCTCTCCTCTCATTCATACTGGCCTACGCCATATCCGTCAACACCATCGTCATGTACTTCTTCTTCATGGCATACGTCAGCCATGGGCTCACAAACGCTTCACCAATCTGGTCATTCGTCTATGGTCTAATCATAACAGACCTGATGGCCTTCATCTTCGGCAAGAACACCTACGAACACATCAAATATCAGTACTAAAGGAGGTCGAAACAATGAGTCTAGAATACCTCCGAAGCCGGTACAACACACTTCTCTTGCTGACAATGGTGGCCTCTACAATCCTGGTAACCAGCATCGCCGTCATGGCCACCGCCATCTACGCCAACCTCAACATGGCAGCATGGTCGCCAGTCTGGGTAATAGTTTCCAGTCTGGTCTTAATAGACATGATTGCCATCGTCCTGGGGTTCTTCGCACATTACCGCGCAAACATCTGAACGGCGTCTTCCGCCACTGCCGGCACGTCTGTACTAAACGGTGGTGGAATTTCTGAACAACTATCGACAGGTAAAACTAAGGCGTCAATCATATGGGTTGACAAAACTCCTGGCCTGAAGTCGATAGAGGTAGTATCTAAATCTTACCCGTTAGATACTCATGTTGAGGCCGATGCAAGGACATCTTGTTGTGTCTGTGAAATTGAAACCTTGATCATACGTCAGAGTGGTAGCCGACAATATACCCAATCGGCATACAGGGCTCTGCGGTGTAGAGGACCACGTTCAACTTTGCAGCACGATTAACGTCTTTGGCAGAGGGCTCGACAACGACCACCCCGGTCATGGGTAGGGAGGAACCATTGAGTAATGGAAGGGGTACCGTCTATGTTCAGCGGGAGATCTATCCCGCATTCGTCGCTTACCTGGCCGAAAGGTTCGGTCAAGTAGACAGGGTCCACAATGATATCTGGACCACTGATGAAAACCCAAAGATGGTGGCACGGCTGATCGATTCGAACACGCTCGCCATATATAATGGTGGGGTGTTCAGCAAGCCAGCGATGATAAACATCGCAAACGTCACTGCCAGATATCTGTATGCAAACTCGACCAAAAAGACCGTCTTCACAAAACGGTCGTTTGTTGGTCAAAAGCGGCTATCCATGCTGATGGATAAGTTCGCAGAAGTCAACGAGATCAGACTGACCCCAGCCGAGAAGTCGGTCTTGATGGCCTACAAATCCACCGCCCAGCGCGAAGGGCGCATGTCGATAGCTGAGGTCTTCGCCCAACGAGGAGAAATCCTACAGAAGGTGGCCACACATGACATCAGCGACCCAATCGTTGAACGGATGCTGGCATACGAGGACATCCAGGATGCCAAAATGTGCCCGCGTATCGTTAGACCAAAGATAACCGAGCCTCTGAGCATCCCAGTCGGCCGAAGCCGTGGGTCTAACACGCCTAAAAGGCTCGCTCTCGAAGCAGGCCTGGCGATGACGGTGAGAGTGGGGAAGCGCGTCCTGACCGACCAGGAGAAGCTGTCTTGGCTGCTCGAATCGCGCGTCTTCACCATGGAAGAGGTCGACAAAGTACGCGCGGCTACCGAATACAGGACGGCGAACCCGGTAGCATCCGAGTATCTGGACTACATCCCAGAGGACGAAGAGGCCAAGACCCTTCGTTCTGTAGCAGCGAAGTTCAAGAAGGTTCGCAACATCGTAGGTCGGACCGGGCGGAAGGTACGGGACTCAACTCCTGCCTGGAAGAACAGCCGGAGTCTTAAGCAGAATAAAGCCAATGGAGGCGAGACGATGGTATTCGACAAGATCGTCGTTGAGGAAACTGAGAGGAACACACGGCCAGCACCGCAGCCTAAGCAGCTGTCAGTGGAGGAGAGGAAGGAATTCCTCACCCGGTTCGGACTTGAGGACAAGGACGTCGTCAAGGAGGCCGGAGACTTCATGATAGCTGTCAGGACGGTTCCTGTGCAGATAACACAGGGGCCTGGGCGGGCTATTTCTCGGGAATGGAGGCTGACTTGCTTCAACAAGGCATTCCCCATAACCGAGGTCAAGGACACGGACTTCCAGGGGCTCCCCAGGAAGGTCGCGTCAGTGATCGCCAACGAGACCAGCGGTCAGGAAGGGATTTCAACCGACAAGGACGGGGTTCCTTCATTGGTCGTAGTCGTCGACGGCAAGTACACCGTCCGTATCACGAAGGCCAGGGCTCAGGCCGTAGAGACCCAGGCATAACCGCCTCCACTGATGATGGGGTGACTTTTAATACCCCATCACCGCTGTTGAGAAACAATCGTTTCTCGCGTAAGGGCAGGCAGATGGCTGAGACATGTCATCTGGTTTCTTCCTGCACCAGCGTTCTTTTCAAACTCCCTGATGATTCCAGAGCGTGAGCTTTGGATGCTCTGAGACCAGAGGTCTCAGGGTTGGCCTTACAACGGATAACTTTAGTTAGGACTAGAGGAATAGGCCGAATTCTCATACGATGAGAAAGGAGAAGAATTACGCTTTAGTTTAAAACAACAATTGAGTATTTTCCTCACGTCTGCACTATTCAAAATAGGACGTCACACCGGGTCGATTTGACTTTTGTCATTGTCAAAAACAGCTATTGTAGTAAGATATAGGGTCGGGATTCGGCCAAAGGGGGTAATATGATGACTAATATTGATGCCATCAGACGTTTCTTAGATGTTAATCACGTCAGTTATGTCAGAGACGGGCCCACGTTCAGACTCACGGACTCTGTAGTGTCTGGGGCTATAATCGCCGGGCTAGTCTACATGACAGCGACGGTAACGCTTAAAAACGGGCAATTGGAGGTCTATTGACATGCGATGCGAAAGTTGTGGGTTCAAAGGCAGCAGGAAGGAATGGCAGAAGCATAAGCAGAGCACCGCGATTCACCGTCAGCCTGCTGATCCTAAGTCTAACCGGAGCCAAAAGAAGTCAAAGAAGACAGGCGTTAGCGGAGCATAGGGCCGCCTCCTTGACAAAAACGGCTAACTATGCCGATTTATCGAGTAATTCGTCTATATCCTGTTTCTGTATAATGGGAGGGAGTGTCAATGAAACGTTTGATTAGAGAGTTGAAAATTGTAGGATGCAGGATACTTGGGCTCCATGATTTTAAACACCAGTATCTCATTGACGATTACACCTGGAGATGCCCTAGATGCGGTTGCAAATATCTGACGACGCAAGCGCATGGAATCTGACAACCCAATAGCAGACTTCTACCACCACCCCAGAGCGAGGAAAGGGCCCTAGAGTTGAGGGGAAATTACGGCTAAAGGAGTAAAAACTACAATAAAGGAGGTAAAAACGTGACGCCAAAAAATTTTGCCCGATATTATCTCGAACTGGTGTTAATCTCTGGTGCACAACAGTGTTCTTTTCATCAAATGAAGAGATTCGTTCCTGAGATGCGTGAAGCATTCTACGAATATGATTCCGGGAACCTTCAAAGGGTCAAATCTCATCTGAAAAGGGCGATGAAGATAGCCAAAATTTCAATCCCATTAGAAGGGTTTTAGGCGGAAACGAACTCAAGATGGGGGTCAGAATATGGATAAAGTAATAAAAGGACAAGGTGGGTGAAATGGATTCTGTATTGTTGATTACGGGTGGCATTCTTTGGTTCCCTTCGCTTTTGGGATTTACCCTTGCCATAATACAACGACTACAAAGTGGAACATGGAGATGGAATGATTGAGCGCTGCTTCAACCAAGTCAACGCCGAATTTGATAAAACGGATAGTGGTTATCGAAGTTCATGGTAAACTGAATAATTCGCAGGTTGCTGCGGCAGTTCGTTCTCTTGAAAGACAGCTTCTGCAAACGTCAATAGACGGTGCAAAAATCATCACCGTCGAAACCCCACCAACCGAGGAAAGGACAGCCCTGAAGGACATCATTGCAAAGATAGACCAGAGATTAGCTGAATTGTCCTATATGACAACTGGCGCTTACATGACACCGGATGCCTCTGAAAAGTTCGTATGGTTAAGCGAATTGAAAAGCATGATAAAATCAGTCGACACATAGGAAAGAGCAGGAGCGACAGCGAGCAAGGCTGCAGAAATGGCAGCCTTGCAGCGGTTAAGAAGCGCCCTTGAATCGAAAATAATAAAACCAAAAAGAGGCGGCGATTCTCCACCCATATGTCGCGGGATACCAAGGCCTCAGCTGTCTATGCCTGATACCTTCTACAATATCGGGATCAAGGACGCAATCAAAGAACTAGACATAATAAGCGCTTTAGGGTCAGATAGCCCTGCTTCAACGAACCAAGGATAGGTGATAACTCTGGTAAACATCACATTTGATAAGGAAAGAAACCTCATTGATTTTACTATAGAGTGCCAGGAGGACCACTTCGCCCTCACCCTGGAAGAACTTGACGGCATCAGAAGGGACGCAATAAGGGCGTTTAGGACGTAAACCTGAAGTCTTTTCGTCTCAGCGTTACACTCTTGGTAATGTTGTAAGGAGGTAAATCAATATGAAAGAAAAACATAGGTCGAGTGAAAAAGACCGCCAAGACGCCGAATGGTTGAAATCACGCCTGGTCAGGGCTGATCCGCCGCATCCTAGTAAACCAAGTTCTCCGTCTCAGGGCACTAGACCGGGCAGCCTAGCACCGGTCATAGCAAGCGAAATCACTAAAATGCTCGACGATGTCTTCAATGAATCACCGAGCGGTAAAAACGCACCGATTATGGCTAAGGACGAGATCGTTGGAATGCTTCATGGTATCCTGGACGACCCACCTGAAGACTATATAGTGGTCTCAAAACATCTCCTTCAAACGCTCACAGAGGCTCTTGAAGCACTGTCAGCCAAAGAACAAAGGATGGGGTGAACGAGGATGTTCGTCAGCCTGAGCAAAAAAATAACAACATTCCAGGACAATTTGCGTGTCGGGGGCGTCAAGGACCAGAATATGAAGATGAAGATACTGGCTGCTCTGACGAAAGAGATTGAGAAAGCCCATCCAAACGTCAAAACTGCTGGTTTTGAAGCACATCATGTGGCTAAACTAGTTGCCAGGACCTCAGATAGCACCTCTAAAACCTTGGGCAAGTACCAATCGTTCGCGGTGACCAACCCTGCGGATGGCAAAATCACATACGTCTATATAGATGAACCCAATGGGCTTTGGATAAGCAGCTGGGCGCCGGAAACTGAGGCAGCGATTAACGACGTCTCGTCGCTCATAATGGGCGTCGTAAACGGCGATACACGAACCATTAGCAGACTAGAAGCGAACGATAACTGACAAACAGAAGAGCCTAGCATCTAAACGGCCGGGCCTGGTTGCTTCATCAAGAGAGTTGTTACGATATAGGTGAAAGCATCTGCCCTCCAGGGTATAAGGATATTGTATGACGGCGATACAGGACTAGATTTGGGCGTGTAGCTCAGCCAGGCAGAGCAGAGGGCCTTTAACAGCTGGTTTTTAGCTTCTTAGGGAGAAGGGCCAATCGGAAGGTTGGCCGGCCGGCTGGGGGATACCCTCGGGTCGTGGGTCCGAATCCCACCACGCCCGCTTACTCTTATCAGGCTGGTTCAGAGTAACATGTTCTATTCGAAACAGTGGAAGGTTTCTACGACGTCAAACCGATACGCAAATCTAAAGGGTTGTTTGTATACCCAGAGTTGTCGTATCAGCCTCATTAAACAATCTAACGTGGGGTGATTGCTGTGTACAATGCTCTCTTTGGAGCCAATCCCGATGGGGAGGCGCTCCTGACAGTATTGAATCTAACGATGGACGATGTCGGAAGATACAGGGATGCCTGGATAACTAAAGATGGAGAGATAGCGATACACACCAGATTGGGTTCTGGACCCCGCGCTTGTTATTGCGATCAAACCGATGAGGAGAAGGCTCAGGCTGAGAAGGAGGCAGATGAGCGCATTTCAAAGATGTTCAAAAATGGGCTTCCTTCACAGAAAGATCTCGACGAGAACTACTATCAGACGCATAAAACCTTCACCCCACGGAAACCGCATTCAGAAGATATCACGCATGAAAAATACTGCTGGTACCCATATGTCAGAAGGCTTCAGAGCCATCCGTTGTTCATACGAGAAGAAATCGAAGAGGAGACGTTCGACGAAACAACGCATGACGTCATCTCTGGAGATTCAACGTATGCGACGTTCTTCTTCAAGATTCCTCTAGGATTTGAAAGAAAGATCTCAGAGATAAGAGGACAACAAAGTTCGGAGTATGAAAAGTCCCACGAACAACGCTTCAATGAACTCATGGAGAACATAGAGAAGATGACCCCAAATCAGCTTGAGGCAGAGTTTCCAGAAGTTACAGGCGTTGTCAAGAAACTTAACACCCTCGGCTCTGAGAAGGATGATTTGAATCAAAGCAACAATGGTGATAATGTTTGAAGAACCCACTGCTAAATATAGCCCTAGACGTCGACGGGGTGCTTGCCGCATCAACGCTAAAATGGCTTGCGTATTACAACAAAACAAACAATAAAACCTTAAAATACCAAGAAATAACCAGGTTTGATCTCGGGAGCATTACGGGACTCCGTAATGATGAAATACTAAAGATATTTTCAGCCGTCTGGGAGGACTACCGGTCAATGCCCACGATGGAACGGAACCTGGCAGATACCACCCAGAAAATGAGCAAATTTGGCAGAGTCACGATAGTCACAGCCCGGACCTCCGACACTGTAGAAGCGGTGGAGGAGTGGCTGAAACTCAAAAGGATCGTATATGACGAATACCGTCCAGTGATAATCGGGATGGTCCACCACCCGAACCCTAAAGAATCCCTCAATAAAGAATATGACGTCTTCATAGATGATAACGCCGCGCTAGCTGATGGAAAACGGACCCTGATACTCCGGTCGCAACCGTGGAACCAAGAAGTGGTGGCATCTCCTCCAGTATACAGAGTAGAGTCGGTCAAGGAAGCGTTGCCTATTTTGGCAGGAGGGGTTTAACATGGGTAAAGAGACATTACGTGTGTGGAAACCACGGCAGGTGGTCCTAGAACACCACAAAATAACAATCAGCAACCTGTCTTTTGGCCGGCTGGCTATAATAAGTAACAAATTACAGAAGATCCTCTCATCGTCGATGCCGGAATCTGAAATCAGGCTGATAATCCAACGGTTTATGGACACCACAGGGTGCCGGGCTACAATAATGGTGGAAGGCAACCGGGTCTGGCCATCGAAGTACATCCTTAGAAACTTCAGTGAAATCATCAGGTTCAACGATATGAACCGGATGACGAGGCAGAGCTATGAATTCCTCTCTTCTGTCACCGGCTCTTCAGCGCATTACAATATGTACGGCTGGATAAGCGAATACCCCTCTGTCGACAGCCTGGCAAGGTATTTTGACCGAAATGAGTTTGGGATGCCAGTTTTGGAGAACATCCCAGGGTGGTACTCAGACGCGATGTATATTGCAAAGGAAATCGACTGGATGCTTAAAAACAGAAGAGCCCTCCAGGCCTTAGCATAGGGATGAGATTTTGAACTATCTTGAACTCAAACAGCTGTATGGGATAGAGGAGATTTCTGAATACATAGAAAGGACGACATGCGGCTCCATGGCCACTGAAGGCAGGGGCGCATGTGGGGCGCCAGGGAAGTGGGTGTTCCTAATAGATTGGCGATTTTATGTCATGTGTGGCCCACATACGGTCTTATTGATGGGCAATCCAGCGTTTAAAAACCATAGGTTGGGGTGAACGTTATGGCAGTAATCTACATTGATGGTAAGAAAGAAGTCACGGGCGTTAAGGGAATTGAGAGTATAAGATGGAAAGTCGAGGCGTATGAGAAACTTGGCTTCAAGGTCACCGTGAAGGGTTGTAAGGGGTATGCTCCGAACGTCAATGTTTCAGACGTCTTGGATGGGTTCGCCAAGGACAAGAAACGCCAGGTCCGGACCTACCAGTCATATGAATGCCCTAAATGCGGCCAGGTCGGCCTGAGGCAGGTCACAGCCGTCTATGAGGCAGACGGTTCAGTGAAGATCAAATCGGTCGGTCTCGTCCATTATGACACCCTCAGCGATGCTGACGGCTCGGTGGTGGCCACAAAGGCTAACAACTTTGACGATATAGAGCACACTACGAAGGCCAGGTTCCATGATTTCACAGACGACCCCTCGGCTATAGGGTTCGTCGGGTTCGCAGGCACCGTACCGCTCAGCAATCCAGCGCCTTAGGAAGGGAGGTATATGACAGATGTCTTCCCGACGTGGAAGTTCCTCCTGAGGTCTGACATACAGGAGGAGCTCAAGAAGAGCAGGGACTGTGAGATGCACGGGTTTGGTAGTGCGTTATACGGGGACGCCGATCTCCCTGAAGGGTTCTTCGCAGACATTGACAACATTGCAAACGAAGTAGGGACTATCATTGACGGGGTCGACGGTGTACGGGTAGAACAGTGTAAGGAAAAATACGGTGGCACACGGGTGTATACCTCGACATCCGCTAAGACACGCATGAAGGCCATTGGGAACTATAAGGAAATCAGTAAAGATAACTCAAATGTGCCAATCATGATGCCAGAAGTCCTTATAAACGCGTTCGAACTGATGCGCCGGAAATATCCCTATCTGGCCCACTTCATAGGTGAATACCCGAGCGTCGAAAACAGATGCCAGTGCGCCGATAAGGGGTATGACGCATTGAGAATATGCGAGAATTACGCTAGATATTACAAAGGGACCCCTAGGAAGACCCACGAAAGCAGCATCGCCTGGGGGCTGATACGCCTCCTCCCAGACGTGGACAGCAGCACCAAAGACAAGGCCCGTATGGCGTCTAAGGCCTTCAAGAAGCGCATCAGGCCCTTCGCAGAGAAGTTAGACACGTTCAAGGCGCTGTTATCAGACCCCACAGTGTCAGAGTCAGAGCTCGGGGCGCAATGGGATAAAGTAGTGAAAGAAGCAAAGAGGAAAGAGCATGAAACCAGATTGGCAGCCCGCCGTGATAAAAATGGCGGCTAAGATAACGAAATTTATTACAAACGAGTCAGCATCCGAGAAGACGGCCGCGTATCGTGTCATCATAAAGTCGGCGTTGACAAAACCGGCGATAAACACCGAACTAGAGGCAGCCCGTAAAACTGTATCAAAGATACAACGGTCGACCTCCAAGAAACGGCCCAGGAAACGCCGGGTTTAAACGCTGGCAATCCGGCGGGGCCAGATGACAAGTTTACCTGACATAAATAAACGGGGGTACAGAATATGAGATTCTGTCCAAAATGTAACACGCGTATGACGCCAAAGATCGTCAAGAAAGAACTGGTGTTCACATGCCCAAAGTGCAATAAACGGGTAAAATCAGACTCCACGATTAAAGAGGCCCCAGATGAAAGCCTGCGCAGTGATAATGTCATCGTCTTGCCACCAGTAAAGACGACGGTAGGAGAGTGCTCCAGGTGCGGAAAGGGGCCGATAGCAAAACTCATAATGCAGACAAGATCGGCTGACGAACCTAGCACCATATTTTATAGATGTGAAAACTGCCTCTTCACATGGAGGGATTACGGTTAACGGGCGGGTAGAGATTACCTCCTCGTGGTCCGCCTGGAAACAAGTGACCTGGGTAATGTTGGTTAAATCAACGTTCCCAGTGATGGCTAAACATCTTCAGCTGGCCCGGCACGCGCAACCAATCTGGGGCACCAGATTTTATATGTATTTAATATTGGTGACCGACTGGGTAGTTTCTCGGTTCACCGCTGATATAAGCGACTAAGACGCCAAATAACCGCACATGCGGTCCCAGTTAAAACCGTCTTAGGATGACCTTATACTTAAATTTAAAGAGGTGGTTCAGTTGAAAGTGACGTCAATGAGCCCTCAAAAGATAGTCCTTGACCATAATATGGAGTTAACCAAAAAGGAACTTGGCCCTCTCACACACATCATCTTCTTGCTAGGTAGGATAGGGGTGGTCAACGAATATAAGGAAATTGAGGTCGACCCTTCTTTCGAAGTACTGATACTAGAAGCGGCCAAACGTACTGGGAAAACGATATACGCTAGACATGCCCTTCAATATGCCGCGTATGCCCAGAACCCATTAGAAGAAATCAAAGCCACTGAACGCCATCTTAAAATGCTTGACAAGTACTGGGACCTCATATCCAGGGGAAAACGTATAGACACGACTGTTACGGCTTCCAGCATCAGGCTGACTGGAGAAGCAACGATGACCGTCGACCCCGTCCCTTCACGGCATATGATGATAGTGTCTTTGCTGGCTAATGGGGCTAGTCTGATTGTGAAGATGCCAATCACTGAGAACACTGTCATAAAAATCTTTTTGGATTGCAAATATCTCTTTGATTGTGGGGTCCGTATGGGGGCAATGATTAACGGAGAGACCGTCAAGCCGACAAAGCATTACCAATTCGAAAAATTCATGGAACATAATGAAATTAGTGATAAACTGATAACAGCGTTCCAGCTAAACATACCATATTCAGCTGTCACGGCGCTAAATCGCTGACAGGATAAAACGCATAGGTTTCTGTAAAGGGGGTTAAAGACAGCCCTAATCGGTTCGGACATAGTAGTAGCAAGGTGGAATAGCGATGGATTACGTGCTCGGAGTTGTCAGTTCGATATGGGAAGAGGCATCTGGTGGGGGAGGCCGAATCTGTTTTGTCCCGGCCGGTGAACCGGCGCCAACAAAGATGTTTGTGATGCATGCATTCTCCCATGAAACCGCCATATTGATGTCAAAATTCATCACAGGAGACAGGGCGTCGCCAAGCATTTATAGGATGTTCGACACTCTAGGTGAAATGCTGGGGCTGCATGTAGAAAAAGTAGAAATCTATTCAGATGACGGAGAGATTGTACGGGGAGACGTCTTTCTCAAGGGCAAAGATAGAGAAATCACCATGAGAGGATACAGGGGTGCTGACGTGGTCGCGCTAGCGCTGTATTACGTCTCTCCTATATTCATAGACATCAGACTGTTCGCCGCTCTACCTAAAAAATGAAGACACGTAGACAGATGCCCGCCAGGGCACGCCTCCAAGTGGTGCGGGTGGAACAACCAAAGTGTGCCAAAAGCAGAGATGAAATATTGGCTAGCTAACGGCTACGATCTGCAAGGTATAAATACGGCGAACGTTTCCATATTGGGAGGGGGTGAAAGAAAAAAATGTCCCAGAAAGTCCAGGTGATCGTTCCAATGCATGGTGAGGAGACCATTGACTATGCTGAGAACGTGGATACTGTGGGAGACATCAGGCGCAAGCTCAGTGTCAACGCCCAACAGAGATATAACCTCAAGCTGGTAGATCCGTCGACTGGCCGTGTTTTGAACGACAACGATCCGGCTCCTCAGGTCGTCCGTGTCGTGGCCAACCTTCGCGGCGCGTAAATGACAAACATAGACGGGGTGGTTTTTTAACCCCGTCTTTATTTTTTTAGGAGGTGAGCCCGGTGCCACACACTTCAGCTTTAGAACCAGGACCTGATATCTCCGTCCAAATAGATGGCAGGTATGGACTGGATTCAACCCATATACGTATTGACACTGTTTATGGGTATGTATGCTTTTTTGTCGGCGATGCGGCTGCTTTTCTTGCTCCTCAGATAACAGACCTCGAAGTGTACCCTGGGTATCAAGGCTCGGGGCGCGGTAAGGAATTGTTTTTGATGGTGATCAGGTACCTAACCCTGAATACCGACCCAAAGATACCCAGCGTATTTAAAGAGGCTGGGCTCGGTATAGGGTTAGATGTAAGCGGCGGATTTTGGGAGCACATGGCTGAGAAATACCACGGTGCCGACCTAAGGGATGGGTATGACGGCGAATGGACGCTCGGGAACTGGTGGTTTTCAGCTGAGGACACCCAGGCGGCGCTCGGTGAAAACAAGCAATCAAAGAGGTGAAACTATGGAATATGCCGGTCCTGTGATTCCAGATTCTTTGACAAACACGATGCGTTCAGTTATATTGCTATCAAAAGACACCGGGCTGGAATGGGGGTTCGTATTCCGACGTCCAGGGGACAGGTTTGAAATAACAAGCGGGACCGATTCATCGATAACCCTCCCTGGAACGACTTCTACATATTTGTTTCATACCCATCCATTGTATACCTGGATGCTTAATTGCTATTTTTCACCAGCCGACATACGAGAGGCGGCTGCCCATCAAGGTTCGTTCCTGGGCATCCCAGACGAGAAGGGATTCACGATAAAATACCTCTCCAACCGGGCTTTTAGGCCTGAAGATGCATGGAAGATAGAATTAAAAGACAGGCGGTTCCTGGAGGCCATCGGAGAGAGCCCAGATGGCGATATATACAGACAGCAGAGGTTAGAATTCTTCAGACGGCTTGATAATAAAGCTGTCGTAGTAGCCACAGGTAGGTGGGGAGACGATGGGTTATGATCATCTTGTTGAAAAGTTAGGGAAATCCCCTATAGTTGTTGACGCATGTGTCGATTCGTCTGTCTATAAGAATCTGACCCGGCGAGGCGTAAGCGGTGTCTATGTCCCAAATGTGGTAGCTCCAGGAACGTCAGATAAAACAGTGGCAGAGATGGTCCCTGACAACGGGGTGTTACTGACCGAAGACGTTGAGTTTTTCAACTGGTTCACCCGTGCCGGGAATAACGCAATCCTTCTCACTGGCAAACATCACCGTCGTAGGCCGGGGCATCAAAAGGTGATTTCTAGAAAACGGGCTGTCAAGATTAAAAAACGGATCCGGGCAGGGTTCGAGCGGATGTTCGGAAGGTCAGCCTGAGCGCAGTCCTGGTGCACGGTCAGCGCGGCAGCATGGCTTAAATCACATCAGGGAGGGTGATAGATATGCAGACAATGCTCTATGACAAAGTCGTTGAAAAGTACTCAAAAATCGAAAACACCGCCGGAAGGCTAAAGATAATCGATATTCTCGCTGAATTGATCGCTATGACCCCGCCAGACGATTTGAAGCCGTTGGTCTACCTGACGACTGGCAGGCTGGCGCCTTCGTATACCGGCCTCGAGCTCGGGGTGGCTGAAAAAACAGTCCTGAAAATACTCAGCTCTATGTCCTCGGCAGAGACCGTGGCAAAGATGATGAAAAAGCATGGTGACGCTGGCGAAGTGGCAGAACAGGTCGTAGGGCGCCGGATAACCTTAGTGTCTGAGCCCCTCACCCTGAACCGGGTATACTCGACGCTGCTAAAGATAGCCGGCCAGACAGGTGCTAACTCGGTCAAAGTAAAAGGAGGGCTCATCTCAGGTCTGCTCAGCGATGCGACATCAGATGAAGCAAAATATCTGGTCAGGTCGATCTTGGGAGAGCTCAGACTCGGGGTAGCTGATTATACCGTCCTCGAAGCCCTGACAAAGGTATATGGTAGTTCTAGAGAGTCTCTGGAACGGGCATATAACCTGACTTCAGACCTCGGGCTGGTAGCTGAATTGGCGGCTGCCGGGCCAAAGGCGGTCGATTCTGTAACGATTGAAGTGGGCCGCCCGATCAGACCCATGTTGGCTGAACGGCTCGAGTCTGCAGATGCTGTGATAGGGAAAATTGGCGAATCTGCGTCAGAGTACAAGCTCGACGGCGAACGAGTCCAGATACACAAGGACGGCGACGTCATAAAGATATTCAGCAGGTCCCTAGAAAGGATAGAACATTATCCAGATGCAGAAGCGTTGGCGAGGGAGAATATAAAGGCGGCTTCTGCAATTGTCGAAGCTGAATGTGTTGCTGTCGACAATGATGGGAAGTACCTCCCCTTCCAGGAGCTGATGCACCGCAGGCGCAAATATAACATCAAAGAGGCGGCAGCAAAATACCCAGTGACCCTGAACTTTTTCGACGTGCTGTTGGTAAACGGCGCTGTCGTGATGACCAAGCCCTACTTTGAGCGAAGGGAGATACTGGAATATATCATTACAGCCAGCAGGGGCACCATGTTGATGCCACAACTGATCACTGACGACCCGGCTGAGGTTGAAGGGTTCATGCTCAAATCATTGGCAGCTGGTGGTGAAGGGCTAATGATAAAGCAACTCGGCGCCGCATACACACCAGGAGCCAGGGGGTTCGGCTGGATAAAGTTGAAGCGTGAATATAACACGTCCCAGGTAGATTCAATGGATCTGGTCGTGCTCGGTGGGTTCCATGGGAAGGGGAAGCGGGCAGGGACGTTTGGGGCGTATCTCCTGGGGGCCATCGACCTAGAGAAGAATCAGTATATTGGTGTTACCAAGATCGGCACCGGTTTCACAGACCAGGATCTTGAGGAAACTCCTAAACTTCTACACCCCGTCCAGTCAAAACCCAATGATGTCGAGTCTGGTATGACCCCCGATGTCTGGGTAGAACCAACCGTCGTGATGGAGGTGGTAGCTTCTGAGATAACGCTATCGCCGACGTACACTGCAGCGTTCAACATAATCAGGCAAAACACGGGGCTGGCGCTAAGGTTCCCCCGCTTCATGCGGATACGCCAGGACAAGACTGCCCAGGACGCAACGACGGTCAATGAAATCATCGAAATGTACAAGCTACAGACCAAGAAGATGTCAAAATAGGATCATTTAGACTGGCTGCAGAGAGGCACCAGGGCAGGGCCCAGGACGAGTCCTGAGATTGAGAGGCAGTTTGTGAAAATATAGTCAAACCAGGTGATAAGTCAATGGCAAGCAGATTCTGCAAGAGCTGTAGGAGCCCGTTAATCCCGGGCCAAAACTGGTATGAATCACAGAAAAAGATTTACATGTTTTTCTGCAGCCCCTGCTCTTCTCTCCAAAGATACCTCCACAAATACGGGTTGGAGGTTGATGACGTATTCGAACGTCTCGAATACCAAAATTGGAAATGTGCGATCTGCCGCGTCCCTCTTGGGAGGTTCCATGTCGACCACGATCACAAGACGGGGGTGGTAAGGGGGTTCCTCTGTTCACCCTGCAACAACCGGAACCTCCCGGTATTTGAAGGCCAGGTCGAACCCAAGAAATATTCAAAATATTTAGATAGTAATGCCAACCGGACAACCCAAGAGATCAGCAGGTATCGACTGAGGGTCGGTGGGTATTCGGAAACCGAAATAGCGGACATAGATCTGTCTTCACTGACAGAAGACGGCGTTGATAGGTTGGTGTCTAACCATCCAGATCCCGTGCTCCAGAAGATGAACCGTCTTTTCTTGGGTTATGCGGGATATACTGATGGAGAGATATCAGCCTTTGGTGACCTTTCAAGGCTCACAGAGGAATACATGTTGACGTTGGTCGAATCCAAGACCGGAGCGTCGAGTCAAGCTCATTCTGGACCGGTTGTTAACAAAGGAGGTTTTACACCATGTTCACAGTGATAGATGTTGAAACGACAGGGGTAGACGCGACGGTCAACTCCCCAATAGAAATTGCCGGAATGGACTTCACCAATCCGGAGAACCAGTTCGTATGCGAATTCCAGCCCTTCGAGGGTGCCGTAATCAATGAGTATTCTCTTACGTTCAACGGCGCCGACAAAGAAACCCTTTATCTCAGACCAATCAGTTTCAAAGAGGGCATTAGCAAGCTAGACAGGTGGCTTGGCAGCGTGAAGGTCTTGGTAGTCGCTGGAGAGAACCCCCATTTCGATGACGATATGCTCAGGGCGAGCTTCAAGCGGGCAGGCATCGCCTACCCCTTCGGCTACCGCCTCGTTGATCTCCACAGCATGATGGTCGCAGCGCTCATGAGGAAAGGCCTCCTGCCTCCTACCGAAGATCGGAAACTCCCGTTAAACTCTGACAAGATCATGGGCATTCTTGGGTTGCCGGCAGAAGCAAAGCCCCATAAGGCGCTCAACGGGGTCCGTATCGAAGCAGAAGCGTTTTCCCGACTGATATATGGCAAGAACCTGCTCCCAGAGTTCAGAGAGTACCCAGTCCTCACTTTAGATGAGATAAGGTTAACCTAGGGCCTCTCTGCCCAAATCTGTAAACCAAACGTCTCTGCCAGGCGTCTGTCAGTCTTTAACCCCTAGATGAGGTGATTAAGATGGAGCAACTAGACAAACTGATATTGAATTTGATCCATGAGCAAAAACTGATGTGCTCAGGGGTAGCCAGGGCTAAAACTGATCTTGGTCACGCTATGGTCCCATGTCCCAATACTGCGATAGGGTATAGATGGAGCCGGGAAGGGAGGTCAACTAACGACGCCACGCCCGTAATAATCGCCTGGTGTAAAGACCATGAAATTGATCTACGAGCGCATGATAAGATTGAAATCACCATAGACGACCAGGCCCAAGGCCAGGATTATCCAGAACAAGAAGAATACGGACTAAACATATGTCCCCATATAGCGGCTGCTAAACGTATGCTCCAGGAGCAGCATGTAACACTTGCGAGCACTGATGACATTATGATGATATGTAAGATTTGTAATGATGGAGGGGTTATTATTGGGTAAAAAAGAGAAATACTTTGACACACCTGACAACTTTCAGATAAATGACCTGTACGGAGAGGTTCCTCAGGACGGTAAGTCTAAAATCATCATCTCAGCCAAGGCGTTGAGTAAGATGATGTATTACCTCTCAACGTTCAAAACAGAGTTTGGGTTCGCGATGTCTGGCTACCGTCATGGGACCCGGCAGGTGCATGTCACCGACATTTACCTCCCCTCGCAACGCGTATCTGGGGCTCACTGGGAACAGGTGCCACTGGATGGTGTAGATGACGTGTTCCTCTACTATAAAAACACCCAAAAAACCCAGGTAGGCTGGGGCCACAGCCACTGCGACTTCGGGGCCTTTCATTCTGGCACCGACACTGACACCACAATGGATATAGCAAACATTCTCAAGCTCCCAGTGGCGAGTCTGACCATATCAAGACATAACCCCAAACGATTCGACGGCAAAGTAGCAATCAAGGACCGATCTGGGGGTATAACATTGACAGAGGCGAAGGTAGTCCTCCCATTCAATCCATCGGCTGTCAACGTTGTTAGTTCAGACGGGCATAATGACGTTTCTGAATTCCTCCCTGGTGATGGAAATACTCTTGACGCTGAGAACAAATCAGTGAGGGGCATTTTGTATCAAATCAAAGATCTTCTATCGGTTATCGAGGACAAACTCGACCAGGAATCACAACCCGATATAACGTTTGGATCAGAGAAAGAGGTGTTTGACTTTGTCTAAAAAAATAGCTGTTTTCGGTGTCGGTGGGGTCGGGAGCTGGATACTGCGGTTCTTGACCAAGCTTGACAGCGAGCTGGTTCGCGCGAAAGTCAAAGAGATACACATTGTAGACTTTGACATGGTCGAACCCAAAAACCTTCTTTACGCTGATTATGACAAAACTGATGTAGGCAAACTGAAGATCGAAGCGCTCGCCAAACGGTATGCTGACAGTGCCGTGAAGGTGATACCACATGACGCTGAGATAGTTGAGCTCGGGGATATAACAAACCTCGGGATTGGGTCGAAAAACAGCGCCATTGGTGTCCTCACGGTTGACAACCTTACAACAAGAGACGTCATAAGCAAATCGTTCACCAATTTTGTGGACGCACGTGTTGAAGAAAACCAGTATACAATCCTTACCAGTGATATCGACGGGTACAGCGCGTTCAATGAAGGTAACGACCCAGCCAGGAGAGGCAGCTGTTTTGTTGCACCCAAGGTGCGGCTAGAGGCGACACATATGGTCTGCGCCTCGATGACAACACAGATTATCCTGGCGATGTTACGCAATGAGAAGCACCCAAAGATGATTAACAACTCGTTATAGCGTGGTATTGGAGGTGATCGGAACGGAGCATCCTTTAGAAAGCGGTTTAAATGCACGATATAAAGACAGGCCGTTCTCGGTCACTGTCTCAAATCAAACATCATATCTTACAATCACAAAAAAAGAGTCAGATTTCATCACAATCGGGACAAAGTACGCATATAGGCTGAATCCGTTCACGATAACGATGCAGCACCATCTGACGGCTGGTAATGTCTTAATACTGAGACTTGATAAAAACAAAAGTGTTAGCAGAGGAATCAAAGTGTCACCGACTTCTAGGATCTGGCACGCCGACGTCTTCACTGAAGGCATCTGCCTAGGTCAAAGCGCTGATTTATTGAAAAGGCGCATACCTATAGACGCCGGCGCCCCGGACATAATAATCAGTAACTTCGAAGTCGTTGAAGCGATACTGTCAAACACAGAAAAACCAGACTCGATCGTAGCCGGGGCTGGGATACGTCTTGGTAAGACAAGAAGGCCCCGCGTCAGCAACCAGATGAACCTCAAGAAGGTCGCCCCGGGCGTTGATATAGCTGTTAGACATTAGGAGGTGCTATAGATGACATATGCCGACTTGATAACAGGCCTCAATGGCATCTTCAAAAACACCGTCCCGAACATCACGGCTTCCCTGTATGGCAGTGGAAACGTAAATATACGCAAAGAAATCAGAAACTTTATCGTAACTTCATCGGCTAAGGCTGCTGTGGTACCCCGTATAACTGTCACCATGGTTTATGAAAAACGTGATGAGGAAACTTTGGTATTTCATGGGGCTCCACATTCATATTCATCATCCATCAGAGTAGCACCTACCTTCAACCATAGACATATTTCAGGTGGGGAGTTGTGCGTCGGGGCTGGTTATGGCATGATTCGCAAGATGATCAGCCTATCTAACCTAAACAATGCGGCAAAAAGGTTAGCTAATAATTTTGAGCCTGTCGAGGCCGTGCTAGCTAACACTGACAGCAATGATAGATTTAACAGTCAGAGGTATCACCAGTTAAGTTCCTTACAGATCCCAGGTCAAAACATTGGGCCGTTCAAATGGAAAGGCACCCCATGGTATCATCTTAAGAAGCCAGAACTGCAAGAACTTGAAAACGCCATAGTTCAGGCAACGGCCAACAAAAAGCTGACCGTCAATAGCGCCAAAGACGTCATCGTGGCGGCTCTGGCACCTCAGTATCCTGGAATGGACATCAGGGGCCTCCCAGACTGGCTGTTCAAACATGTCGTGACCAGACACAATTTGACTATAACACCTCTCAAACCGCAGACTGTATCACCAGAGTCAGTAGTGAACAAGACCCAACCCAAAGTCCGGATAACACTTAACACCCTCAAGGATAATGACCTTTTTATAGAGGTAAAGAATTAAGAAGGGGGTAAAATGCAATATCAAGAGTATATTGATATGACCAAAAACGCGATACGAAAGTCTCAGACGACGCTGGAGATGCGGATGCTTGGTCAGTTACTGGAACGGTTAATAGCTGCAAAGGAGATCGGGCTGTCATGGAACAGATATGAACCCATGGAGATAGCAGCAAAACCGTTCATTAAGGTCAACAGGAACCTCATGGGGCTGTCTCCTCTCGATGGGTTCATTTCGTTGGCTGAGATGGGGGAGTATTCGAAACTGCTAGAGAAGGACCCCAATGTTGTAGAAGGCAGTGCCGAGTTCTATGAGTTCTCGCTACCACCTACCCCCGTGGTTGCCTTTAAGGTGCGGCCTATAAGCCTTGAAGACGAGTTTGCTGAGATATCGATGCATCTCGTCTATAACGCCAGGTTGCTGAAGCGACTCATAAAAGAAGAATTTTACCGTCTGTTGCCGAATGACGACAAAACAGGAGGAATATGAATATGGATATAAACACTGTACCTACCTATCTGACTAGGTTGTTTGAACTTAGAAGTAAGACGCACTTCTATATAACCCCGCTGCTAGAAAGCGACACAGGTGTAGGCAAAACCACCACGATCTGGCTTTGGGCTACCGACATTGTGAAGAAATTCCCAGCCCCATGCGCAAATTGTGGGACAAAGCCGGAGCATGTCTATTCAAACGATCCTCAGGAGTGTCCGAAATGCCATGCCCCGCTAAAGACCTCTAGGATATTCAGAGACTGGGAAAAGATCAAGGACGACCCGGACGTGATGAAGAACCTCCTTGAGAAGCCAGATGAGAACTTCATCTTCGCGCACCTCCGCCCTGCCCTGCACGACCCTGTAGAGCTCAACGGCTACCCACGGGTCAACGAAGAGGCGGACTTCACTAGGCTCGTGCCCCTGGCGCTAGCCAAACTGGCAAGCACCATCCCGACCATCCTCTTCATAGATGAAATCACCAACGAACGCAGAGACAACATGTTCGCAGCGATCATGCGTACACTAGACGAGCATAAGATAGGGAGCACTCCGTTGCACCCTGACAGCTTCGTCATAGCCGCGTGCAACCCTCCAAGGTTCTCGGCTATCGCAAGGCCACTTCCGAGGCCGATGCTTGACAGATGTGTCAAGATTCAGGTCGACCGGCCGAACCCTAGGTCCTGGGCCACATACATGGACAGGATGCATGGCGACAACTGGGACAAGCGCGTCTTCGCCTTCTACGTCTGGAAGGAGGACAAGATTTTTGCCGACGCTGTGAAAGAGAACGAAGACTATGAGATGCGCATGTTTGCGACTCTCAGAGGCATGGAGTACATCGCTGTAGCCTGGAACGCCCTCGGGAGCAGCCCGGCAGATGAGGTCTTTAAGGTCGAGCTCGCAGAAGGCAAGCTCGGTCAGACCGGATCTGAGCTGGTCCAGTTTTCAGAACACACCCCACCGACCTTTGAAGAGATAGCAGCAGATCCGACAAAGATCGCCAGTTTCGACCTAGAACAGAAGTGCCTCGCAGCGTTGTCAATCGCCAACAAGGTGGTAGTCGAGAAGGCATGGCCTGACGTGTTCAAAATCCTGGCTGCCGTAGCTACCATGAACGACGGTAAGGGTCAGATTGGCGGCAAGGAATATATGGCCGTGATACTTTCCATGCTGCCATCTACTAAGCAAGAAATGACGTTCCGGTTCTACAAGTATGTAGACGGATTCATCTCTAAGTCGTCTCCAAAATTTGACCCCGAAAAGTCTGTAAGCGCCAGGAGGGTGACTGAGCTAATCACCTCAATAGGTGCCAGTCTGATACGGGTGAAGTAAGCCGATGAGGGGCAAGACAAGCTCAGTGTCTTGCCCTACATGTTTTTTTAACAGGAGGTGCGCATTATGACTGAAGAAACAATACGGGCAGATTTCATCGACATCAGGGTCTATTTCAACAAGAAAGCACCATACCTGCTCATCCCGTTGAAATATGCAAAGATAATCGAAAGCAAGGAAACGGCTGGGCTGGTTTCAGTAGACAACAACGGCCGCATGGTAGTCAACGGGTCAGCATGGAATAGGGCCGACTTCAACATCAAAAGAGGCCGCGTATTCCACGCCTGCCTCCACCTTGCTTTCGGGCATTATTACAGAGGCCGGGGGTTTACCAAGAACGCCTGGAACATAGCCGCCTGTGCGAAGGTCAATAGCATCATCCGTGGTTCCCTGGATAGGGAAGTCAACGCTGGCAAAATCGACCTTGGTAAAAACGAGATTACGATGGATGCCATCGCAGAAGTGACCAAGACCGATATAGGGGACCTCGAGCAGATGTCAGTAGAAGAAATCGCCCGTCTTTTAGAGGATGTGTCAGACAAGGTCCTCGAGAATATGACAGAAGACGACTTGATCGCGGCACTCGACAACTACCAAGAGATTGAGGATGGCGAAGACGGTGGAGACATCTTCAGCAAACGAGACGCTGAAGAGACCAAGCGCATCCTTTCAAGGATGAGGACGTTGGGGCAGCAAGCTGGGAACATGCCTGCTGAGATGGACCGGGCTATATCAGAGGTCATCGAAGTCAAACCACCATGGACCTTCTTCCTCAAATCCACTATAGACCTACATGAGCACCACGACAGCAGTTTTGCATACATCAACAGAAGGAACGACGAGCTTGCCGGCGACTATGGATACAGGTATGACCTGTTCAACCTCGTCGACACGTCTGGCAGCATCGATGAAACGACCTTGAAATACGAAATCGGGCTGGTCAAGAACCACGCAAGAAACGGGACCGTGATAGTCCTGGCCTTCGACGCGAAAGCGTACGAGTTGATGACGGCAGACAGCCCCTCTGAGGTGGCCTCAAGAATCGCTAAGAGGATGAAGGGTGGCGGAGGCACTGAAGTCGGTCCAGCCTTGGAGGTCATCGACAAGCAGATGCGGCCAGGAGACGGTGTCGTCATCCTAACAGACGGCGACGTCTTCGATCTCGACAGCATAACGACAAAAGAAACCGCCATGAGCATAGCAAAGAGGGCAGGATTTGCGGCTATAGGCTACACAAGGACCCCGGCAAAGTTACCAGGGTTCCAGAGCTTCTTCCTAGACATGAAACTCACACCAGGCGGTTCGGTTTAAGGCCCAGGGGGTGGTATACCATGAGAAACGACGTCGTAAGCACTGCATATCTGGCAGGCCGCCGCATCGCTGCCGGTATACTAAAAATGCCAAAGACAGAAGAAGGTACAATAAGCATCGAACATAGTGGCATCTTAATCAAGTCTTCAGACAAAGAAGAACTCTTTGTGACGTCAGATTACCGTAAAACAATCATAGAAAGCCTAGTATGCGCCGTCTATGGCAGGTTCTCACGGTATACCCCCTATCCTATGGCCCACACTTCCATACTGAAAGCGATAACAACTGTAGACATATCGGTGCTTGAAAGGTTATGCGGAAACCCAGCCAGGCGCGACAGGTTAAAGGCGTACTTAGAACTAAGCGATAAAACCATTGATATGTTTCATAAGTTGGAGGCCGGTAAGAATATTGTCCATGTTGGTAAGGATATAACGGTAGACATCAGGGTGCGGACAGTTCAGCCATTCCCTTTCCATAACTATACCGTTATATTCGGGTTGAAGACACTGGCAAATATAGATACCATAGAGATGCCGTATGTGAGGATAAGCTACCCTTCGGCGCTCTTTTCTTTGCTCCAACATACTAGACAGGCCTTCAAATCCAACGTCATTAACGCCACCAAGCAACATACCACATTTGTCATAAACTCACAGCCCGTCAAGATGGTTAATTCAATAAAGAAATCATTGGTGCTGGCCCTGGAGATGGGCGTCCCCATCAACGTCGCCACGGCATTTGAAGTATAGGAGGCAAGAACATGTTATTTTATACACATAAAGAGCTCGACGATATAAAGGAACTGTTAAAGTCGTCGCATAAGCTCGAGTACGGAGGCCACAAGCTGGTCTTCAGCAACTCAGATGGTGGGAAGTACTTGATGCAGCGTGTCAAAACAAACAAATATCTTGGCCTCGCTATGGACGTCACGACATCTGAGTGGCTCCTGAACTACCCACATATAGACAACCTGCGTTCTGAAGCGCTGTCACCTGGAGGGTTCTTGACAGAAAAGGTCAACGGGACCCAGATAATGATGTTGGCCCTCCAGCGCGGCCTCATACATAGGACCAGAGGGACTATAGAGCCTGCAAGGTTCTACAATGACATCAATTACAACCTTGTCCTTGGAAACCAAACGGTCCCAGGGATACCAGTAACCACGTTCGCGTCTTTCAAACAGCGGTATCTCCCAGTATTCAATGAAGGCAGGTCTAACGGGATGATAGACGAGATGGGCAACGTCGTGGTGTCTTCCGTGATACCAGGGCTAAAGGCGGCGCTCGGCCCGGTCTTTGACGCCAGGGATGTGAAACTCGTCTCTTCAGAATTCCTGACAAAATACAACCCCATCGCCGTCGACAAAGAGATGAAATACGGGATGCTCTACCCGTTTGACGCCAAATTCAAAGTCTTCGACATCCTGGTCGAGACAGACAGAGGTTATGAATTCCTCGATTATGAGACCATGAAAAGAATGGTCCCGGTCAACGGGCTGGTAGAACCTGTAAGAGGATGGAAGGTCAGCACCACCGCCCCAGAAGATGCGATGTCAGGGTGGACAGAAGAGGGGCTCGTCTATAAAGGGCCAGATCAGTATATCAAGATAAAACGGGCTGATGTCCTTAGTTTTGAAAGGATGGTCGGGAACCTCCAGTTCATCATAGACTACGCTGTAAAGCATGTATTTGAACAGACGTCGTTCTCGCCAGAAGACGTTCTGGACAAGGCGACGTTCCTTGACAAGGAGCAAACAGAGATGATAAGGGCCAATGTGATAGACGAGATGGGGCTCAACGGGGTGCCAATCGACACGTTAAAGACATACTACATTTCAAAGTTCAAGATATCTCCAGAAGACGCTGAGAGAGACATAACAAGGACCCTCAACAAACAGATACGCGAACGCATAATGGCGGTTATAGCTGCCCAGCTTCTGGAGCGCAAAATTGATCCAAAGACCATATATCTTGAAGTACCAAAGTATCTGTACTTTGAAGCACCCCCTGTATACTACAACGAACACAGGGGCAAGATGGTCCCTGAGAAAGGCTATGGCCACCTGATTTCATCCATAGTATACGGCGGCCGTGGGAGCGTTTCCCATACCCAGAAAGACAGGAGTGACGAGAATTGATTTGTGAGTGCGGCGGAAAGATGTGTAGGGCAAAGGACAACAAAAGCAACGTCGCCATAACATACATCTGCTCTTTGTGTAACAAAGAGATAGAGAAGCCGAGCGTCCACCAAATGATCAAAGAGTTTATAACATTGGTGAACACGCTCGACACCGAGCCAGAACCGGCGATAAAGCGCATCCGGGCACTGGCAAAAGAATACCCTGTGGCGGCAATCAAAGCTGCCAACAATGTCCCATTACCGTTCAAGGACTTTGTGCAGTATGTGGTGTTCCGTGCCATTGAACAGAGGTGATCTCTATGGGTGAAAAACTTGCAGACTCTGGTAAAAGGGTGTCATATAACTCCGGCGCGGTCCGGGAACCTCCGGTCGGGAAGGGCCGGTATGACCTCATAAGCCCGATATTTTTGAAGGAACTGGCGATGCACTGCGAACGCGGTGCTATAAAATATGGTAACGGACGAAACTGGGAAGCGGGTATCGATCTCTCCAGGTATCTAGATGCTGCTCTACGGCACATCAACCAATACCGGGAGGGTGATAGATCGGAGCCACATGATGTGGCTGCCGCGTGGAACTTGATGGCCTTCATACATACCAAGGAAATGGTAAAAAGAGGCCTGTTGCCGAAAGAATTGGACAATGTCCCGACGTATACCAACCAGGAGGAGTAAATATTGAGTAATATGACCTATGACAAGTCTATAAAGGAATTTGTTGACGACGTTTATGCCCGTTTGCAGTCCCATCTGGCTCTTTCGCAGGGCCGGGTCGGGGCTTCTGTGCTGGCGAAGGGCCGGGCTGAATATGAGTTGCGCCATCCTCCTAACTTTTCAAGTGAAGAGAAGGGCAAGAAGCTAGAAAACGCCGTCTATGAGGCGCTTCTGGAATATTCAATCCCACTTAGAGAAGTCCACAGCAAATATGAGACGATAAAGGGGTATATCGACTTTCTGGTCCCAGGGATGAAGATTGGGTATTGGGATCAGCGAGGGTATGCAAAGATACAATCAGTGCCAGCGCCGTTCAACATTTCATATGACATAGAGGGCAACCTGACGTTTGACGGGACAGCAATCCTCCTTGAGAGCAAGTTCAGAACCAATGGTAAGTTTGAATGGACCTGGATCACTCAGGTGTTTGCTTACTGGAAGGCGCAAGCAGGCGTCATCAAAAATGCCCCGGCAATCATCATTTATGGCAATGACGCAGGCATTGAGTCCATGATCCTGGAATTCACCAAGAACTATGAGGACGCTCTATGGCCTGCAATGTATACCCAGACCAAGGCGCTGCTTGACAACCCTAAGAAGGTCGTTGGGAACCTCCCAGACGACAAGATACTCAATTCGTTCCCATCAACGGCTATTGAGAACGCTATAGCCAATAAAACCAAGACAGCGACCATCAGGTTCGGCCAGAAAGAGTACCTGCCAAACGATATCGTCACTCTGACCTGCAGCTGGGACAGACGGCATTATATGAAACTGATGGACAGGGCCATCATAACTGAAGTAACAACAAAGAAATTCAGTGAAATCACGGATGAAGAGGCAAAGATGGAAGTCCCAGATGGGAATAAAGAAACCCTCCGCCAAAGGCTTGAGGAACTCTACCACACCAAGATATCAGACGACGACAGCATGACAATCACCAAGTGGGATTACAACATACCAAAATATGTGCCGATGATAAAGGACGTAGCACCAACACCCCAGCCGGTTGAGATGGCAGCTGCACCAACCCTGCCTACTCCAGCCACTGAAGCTCCACTTACTGTGGTAACTTCAAAGGATACCTCTAATGTGTCGTCGCATTCTGATACCACTAGTCCGGTCTCAAGCTTCAGCGACATATGCTCAGTCCTCCGGGTAGCTGAAGCGCTTTATTCGGCGTCATCTGCCGGGAGAGTGACAGCAAGAATAGACCCATATCTTTCAGTAGACGAGCTCAAGACGATGGTTGAGACCGACGGGTTTACCATCGGTATAAGCCAGTACACTGATAAGGGGGCCAGGCTTGAAGTCAGGAAGAAGGACCAGCCACGCATGTTCGCTGGGACTGTCGAATACCCGGTGTTCGATACCCCGCTCTTCAAGATGCTCGAAGAGGTGGTCCCTGAAAAGGCCGCGTCTATAAAGAAGAGCATAACTGAAAGGATGACAGCATCAAAGGATACGGACCCCAGAGATGCTTCATCCCCCCAGGTCCCAACAGGGCCTGTAGCTGAGAAGGGTGAAACGGAGGCAAAGACCATTGACACAACAGTTGGCGCTTAAGTCCAAACTGATCCCACTGGAACTGTATATACCTGACCTGGATATAACTGACATCACAACACTCAATTACATATTCGACGTATCCCATCTAGAGTCGCAGCCCGAGGTGCTAGCACGGCTGGAAGACCTCCTGGCGACGATAGACGACAAGTACGCATTGCATGCACGCAGGGGCGGAGGGAAGAGGATCACCATAGAGATGACGAAGATGGTCTACCAGACCAAAGAAGGGGTGGTCGAGGACCGGAAGCGGGTGATGCGGTTCGTCCCATATCCCGGGTCCACAATCAATCACATCGTGAGCCTCCGCACCAAGGCCTGGGCAGCCTTGGAGCCATATACAACGTCCATCACCACCATCAAGAACATCAACAAAAAGGACGTCAAGACGTCTGTGAGGCTCATCCATAAGGACATGCTGCTTGACGCGTATGGGGCAATCGACAAGATCAATAAAGACATAGTAGAAGGCGTCATCAGGTCTGAAATAAAGGCGTTTGAGGACAGCTCTGATTTCGCCAGCATCGTCGACTTCCTCACAACGAACAAGATCGCAGATCCCACCAAGATAAAGAGGCATATGACCTATCCAGACATCAGGTTCAGCCTGATGCGCCCCGGCGTCTTTGACGAGTCTCTTCTCAAGTTTGTAGACGAGAAGAAACAAAAAATGATGACTGACATCGACGTCAGGAAGCAAGAGTTACTTACAAAGATGGAGAACGACATAAACACCCGGCGCGACAAGATGGTATCACAGATTGAGAACAACCTAAGGAACCGGCTCGAGCCCCTGGTCCTAAGACTGGCCGAGCTCCTCCAGAGCGGTGGGACGACGATGGCCACTAAGACCACCGCACGGAAGGTAGCCCAGCTCAAGGATCTCTCCAGGGCATTGGGCCTAGAGAGGGTTTACTCGACGGCTGAGATGGTGGATTCGACCCTCCAGGCCATGTTGAGTAAGGACAACACACAACTGCTGGCAGCCACCAAGAGGCTGGCGGCGTCTTGCGGGCTCACACCCACTGAAGACTCTTCGCAGAACATCCAGGTGGCCGTAGCAGAGCTTAAGGGGACGTTGTTCACCACGATAATAGAGTAGAGGAGGCGGTATGGGAGGATGGATTCAATAGCTGACAGGCTTAGTGAGCTCCTAAAACTCACCACCGATGAGACGGTTGAGGTTGGAAGCAGAAGTACCTTCACCCTCCCAATCGCTGACTATACGGCACCAAAGACGATAGCCGAACTTGCGCATGCAATCCAGACTGGAAGGTTTACAAAACCGAACATCAAACTCTACAGAGCCATGGACGAGGCTGAGATGGTCTACGTCTTTGCCACAGACAAATGGGTGTCTACCTCGTTGACTGGGTCAAAAATGTCAGCGATGCTGCCTGCTGGTGTTATGAGGAGCCGGACTAACACGGTATCTAACTGGCAGCGCATCCTCAGGGCCCTCGACCGAGAGCCGTCATATGTGGCGGCCCAGGACATGGCCGCATATTTCATCGTCAAAGGCGCCACGACATATCTCGTCACGCTCGACCTTAAAAACAAAATCTACGCCACCAACTGCCCAGAATATAACGGAAAGGACGACAACGCCAAGCGCAGGTTCGGACTCTGCAAACACGTCATTTCAGCGCTAGGATATTACAGGAAAGACATTTACTACCTTGCAGGAGCTTTTGGCCCAGACTGGGAAACCAGCTATGATAAATGCGCAAACCACTCGACCGAGGCTCTCGGGGTGTGGTATTATTACTACCTAAAGAACGTAGTCGCCCAGGCCGGGCTGTCATACGGGTTCTATACAGATCCAGCAGAGGTCAGCGCGCTAACTAAGAAGATCGAGAGTGAGGCACAATGAAGGTAACAATTGAAGCAGAGAACGTGATAGCCAGGACAGCTGACAGGCTTCTAGAGGCTTATAACACGACTTATAACCAGAACAAAACTCTCGAGTCGTTCGATCCATATGAACTAAACACGAAATACCCCATAACGCCATCGGTCGCTTCAAAGGTCTGGGTCGATTACACCGCAATAAAGACGGTCGACGGCCTGCGTGGTACGATTCAGGCGCTCAACGACCTCGGTAATCTAGGTCAGGTGTCCGTCAAGGCGTCAGGCGACACGCAGACGGTAGAGCGGATAGAGAAGTGGCTAAGGTTTATGAAGTTACCTTATGACAAATTTGAACCGGTTGTCATTGGTTCCGGAGACCGGGTCGCCCTGCCACACAACACAACCGTCGTCATAGACGCAGATCCTAGAGTAGGCAGCCTCGGAGTGCCTTTGCTACTAAGGAAACAGCCATGGAATCAGACCGCAGAATCGTCTAACATCACGCTGATAAATACGCTCAGTGACACAGTGCCGTTAGTCAGACGATTGTCATGGGGATTTGGGAGGTAAGAAAATGGTAACTACTACAGAAGCGACACAGCAGATCACGGAGTTCGAACAAACTTCTGTGATGCTGAACCAGATATTCAGTATCATCACCAACGTGTATCGGGGGTATTCGCAATGGCAGATGGCCAACACAATCTTGGTGGGGACCCTGGCCGGGAAACCGGTCCTTATTCAGGGCCCGCCAGGGGTTTTCAAGACCTCGATAGCAGAGTTCATAGGCTCTTTATTCAACAAGCCTGTGGTTACTCTGGAAAAGGATTTCACCACAAAGGCTGAAGCGTCCGGTTACATACCAGAGAGGGAGCTGCTGAAATACGTCGGTGAAATCGCAGCTAAGATCGGTGTGGACGCTGACGCGCTGAGCAAGAACCTGGTCGACGGGGTGGATGTCAACTACACCGAATTTGGGACCATACTCGGGGTCAAAGTAGAAATAGATGTTCTAAAACACCCCAAATCGGCCAGCCTGGGGCCTGTAAAGGACGTCCCCATAACTGTCTATATCAAGACCCTGACCAACCTGGATGAGCCACAGGACATACTCGGGACCGTAATAGACCATCCGATAATGTTAGGCCGCAAACCACCTCATGTAGAGAAGAAGGGCAGGATGCTAGGCGCTGATCTGGCAATCCTGGACGAAGCGTTCAAGGGCCCAATGCTCCTGGCGCAAATCCATAGGATACTCAATGAGGGGTATTACGATACCGCCATCGGGCGCGTCGAGTACAAGCCGCTCACCATCATACTTGCGACGAACCCATTAAACGAACACTTCCAGAGCAACGTCGCGCTGACAGACGCCGCCACGTTTGACAGATACGCGTTTTCGACCATGGCAGCCGCGCCTTCAGTGCAAGAGATTAAGGAAATCATACAAAAGTTAGAGCGGCTCAAGGGGAACATCAAACCAGTGCCGATCGAAATCATCTACAAGGCAAGGCAGGCTGTCAAGACGGTCAAAATCGACGACGGCCTCGAGACGTTCCTTATAGGGCTGGTATCACATCTGTCGCGATGCTATTATACCCCCACCAAGCAGAACCGGATCATGGAGTCGTTCGACCCGTTTATGGTGACAAAGGACTGCGACTTATGCGCGTATAAGTCGTTCCCATGCTCAAAGGGCAACATCACAAAGGTACGGCCGATAATAGTCGCCACTGAGGCTCTGAAGATCTTGGCGCTAATCAACAAGCGGCAGGTCGCGTCGACACCCGAACTAGAGCCAGCTCTAATCATGTCTCTGAGCCACAGGGTGCTCTGGAACAACACCGATTTCCTCATAAAATACGGTGACCAATATAAGGCAACCGCTGCGCTTGTTAAGGAATACGTGGAGCAGGCGAAATTGCTCACCAAGGACTTCAAGACGATCAGAAACGTCTGGGTCACCAAAGACATCGGCGAGGCCATGAAACTCCGGAACCAATATATCGACCAGCTCATAATCAGGTCTATTCTGGACGAGGCCATCGACATGATAAAAGAGACGGCCAGGAAGAAAGGCGACATGACGGTCCTGGACCAGATCAACCCACAGATTGACTTTTCAGGTGCCATATCAGCGTTAACCGACAGACCGCAGGGAGGTAGCAAATAATGCGCACACAGGCTCAAAAACCAGAACCAGCGCCTAAGGAATTGATTGATGTAGCTCTAGAGGTAAGGAGGAATTTATTCCCTCCTCCACCTCAGGGCGTCACAGTAAAATTAGACAGGACGGCGACCACGTTCTCATCGTCGTATGCTGATATGACCATCTACATCCCACCGACCTGGAACAGCTTCAAACCCGAGCACCTACGGGCACATATGGGCCATGAGCACGAGCACATGTCGATAGATGGGCTGCCTAGCTCCTTCTTAGAAGGCAAGCGCATCGAGGCCAGGATCATGGCAGAGCTGAGGGTGCCGAACGGCAAAGCCCATGAACTGGAGAACATCATCGCAGACGCCGTCATTGACAGTGTCCTCGACAGCAAAGGGTTCGCCATGCGTAGCGCACAGGAAGACTGGATCGCCAAGAACGGCAAAATCACGCCAGGTTCAGGGTTCCATATATTGCAGATGGTCTATTCCGAAACAATGGGGGTAAAGGTACCTAAGACGTATATGGATGGCAGTATCAGGTCCTCTCCAGCATTTAGGACCCTTGTCAGTGACGTCTACAGGCTCATAAAGGAGCAAGAAGCCTGCAAGGTCGAAAAAAACATCGATTTGATCGTCGATGCTGCTAAGAACCTCAATTCCTTAATACAGTCAGGGTCTCAGGAAGGGGCGTGTGGGAGCGGCAGAGGCCAGGCAACTCCCACATCTCAGGGTAGCGCCGTGGCAGGGATCGGGATACAGGCAGGCCTTAGCGCCGACCAGATCAAAGACTTGCTCAATAACAACGATATCAACGCAGACGACGCCATCGCAGACATATCCAAGGATATGACCAGGCAGCTCATATGGGACTCGATACTCCCGTTCAACATCCTGGAAGGCTCCAGTTCACAGATGCCGATATACCAGAAGCTTAACAAACGGTGGCTCGGCGGAGACGTCTCCAGGCTAAACCCAATCAGTGTCGCGCAAAACAGGTACGAGCCCACCAAGTGGAAGAAGAAGTACACAAGCGTCTTCAGGTATATCAAACAGGAGAACCAGTCGTTCGGGTTCAAATCGTTCATAGCGGTCATCGACGTGTCGACTTCTACAGACACCTTCTTCAAAGACAGGTCGATCCTTTACTGGGAGACGATAACGGCGGTAAGGAGCCTCGCATACGCCAAAAAGAACAGAATCCCAGCGTCTTTGATTTACTTCGGGAGCCGCGCGGCGACCACTGAAAAGAATTCGAAGGACTGGGTGGGGGTCGGGTCCCGGGCTATCTCAACGCTTGCACACATCTCTGAGCTCAGGAGCAAGACCGGCGGTAACACGGTCATCACTTCTGCGTTAAATGAGGTCGAAAAACTAACCCCGGCAGAATCTTTCATCCTCATAATCACTGACGGGTCCGTGAGTGAAGCAGAACAAGCGAGTACCCAGATATTCAGCCTGGCAAAACAAAACCGGGTGGTCATAAGTCTGGTCACCGAAGACCCCAGCAGGAGTTCTTTGAAAGAGCAGATTATGAAGTTCAATAACAAAGGGGTCTATATGTTCGCCATCAGGCCAGAAGAAGCGGGCAAACTCGTTCTCCAAGATTTACTTAAGAAGCAACAGCAGCAAGCCGGGCTGGTATGAAACCAATAAGCACAACCAGATTGACGGGTCAGAACCCTACCAGATAAATCACCAGACCGGCTTTCCACCTTTATCTAGATTTCAGGTTATTCGACGGTCAAGTCGCACTTCAAGGCGTGCCGTTTGCACGGTGTATAAGAGGTGGAAATATGAAAGAATCCAAGGATCAGAGGTCCGACCCTTTTGCCGCTTATCTATCCATCATGGGACGCTGCCTATGGTGACTAACCTTGGCCTTAACCCTAGAGGGGACGTGCTAGAATACATACGAGACCTTAAGAAGCACAAGTTCGTCAAAGTGTATGAAGAGCCGTTTGACGGCAACGAGCTGTTCTACATCATGTGCAACGTTGAAAACGGGCTGTTTGTGACCCTAAGCACCACAAACCGGCAGTCCGAGATTGGTTCTGGAGATACGTTCGGAGAAGTGTTAGTCCCAGATAAATCTGATACAGCCCGTTTCAATAAGTTCTGCAAGTTCTGGTTCGGCGGAGGAAACCATTTCATCTCAAAGGAAGGCACAGTTGACATGTTCATGCTTAACCTAAGGTTCTATCCTCCAAAAATAGTGAGCGATATAAAGAGCTTAGGCCTTACATTGCTGTCGCCATGGTGGGAGCCCCATGACGGTCTCCGGTTCATGACCCCGTCTGAACTGTCCATGGGAGGGAGCAGTACGGCAAACCGGACTTTTAGCTCATGGTCAGATTTTAGCTCGTTTACAACCGATAAGAAAATAATGACGTTCCCAGATGCCGCTAAAAAGATAATACTGGTCGGGTTGGCATTAAATTAGACCGTATAGGAATTTGGAACGGCTTCCTATTGGTTTCGTACCTCGCATAACGCATTGAAAATGACATCCTCTCACGGCCGAAGCCGCGGGCTTCCATCTTTCTCCGACCGACGTATTTAAGGCTTATTTATCGGGTGCGGCACATTCATCCCAGAGCTAAGACACCTGGGCCTTCTGCGTTGGATTGGTAAAAAGGAGGGGCATATGAATGCCAGAGATTAATGACAAGATTGACGAAATAAGAGCCCTATATAAACAAGGGTTCTACGATGCTGTGGTCTTAGAGGCTGATTTGCTCGTCCAATTGCTGATAATACGCCTCTGTGAACGGTTCGGCTGCAGTGTGGAAATCAGTGAAGGCGAAAGGTCGCAAGAACGGATGGTTTTGACTTCAAGGCTGTCGGCCAAAGGGATAACGTTCAGTGATAACGTCAATGCCCTCAGGCGTCTGAGGAACAACCTTGAACATCCAGAGGCTAAATCAGAAACAACCGTCGGGGCGTCGCAGAGCAAGGCGGCAGCTAAGGCGGCTGTCGGAGCAGTAAACGAAGTGATAACAATCGTCAACAAAACAGGGCGTAATGCTGTTGAGGAGTGACACCCTCTCCAGGCCCAGGCTTCATAGAAACCAGTTTAAATAGGGTGGTATCAGGTCATCTTCAGTGAAACAGCATATCTATGGACAGACTGGCATAATCAACCTACCGGTTAAAACAGGGTCTGATGTGAACCCAGGCTCTGAATCTGAATAAGAGGTGGTGTGCATGTACCAAAAAGAAGGAGAAAGCTCGGCGCGTGAATGGCCCAATATAGTCAGGGACCTGCTTGAATTCGGGTTGCCGGCATCGCCCCGTGAAATGAACACTAAGGAATTTTATCCGGCCGTGCTTACGTTCAGGAACCCAAGGGAGAATTATATTAACCCCCCGGGCAGAGATCTCCCGCTCCCCTTCGGCATGGCAGAGACGCTTGATTTCCTGTTTAACTCGAAGCCTACAGGGATCGCGTATAACAAACAAGTAGAACGTTTCATAAACCCGGTGACCGGGACCTATTATGGGTATTATTACGACCGCCTGAAAATAACAGGGCTGCACCAGTTTCACAGGATATATGACACCCTGCGTGACCAGAAGGACACCAGGCGCGCCGTCGCCATAATACACAACCCGATCCAGGAAGTATATGAGTCGCCAGATATCGCGTGCACGATAAGCCTGTCATACCTGATACGAGACGACAAACTGCACGCTATAACCAATATGCGCTCTAATGACGCCAGGATAGGGTTATGTCTTGACACCTTCACCTTCCAGTTCTATCAGCAAGTGTTCGCGGCAGACCTTGGAGTCGGGCTCGGGTCATACACCCATATCACCAACTCGTTACATCTGTATGAATCTGATGTAAAGATGGTCCGGGCAATCTTGGATCAGTTGCCGTCAGATAACGTCTATGACCATTACAAACCCATACCTTTAGGACCAGACTCGTATTACCGCCTCCAGAGCGATCTGAAAACAGTCAACAACATAAACCTCCATTGTGTGAAGCCAGGGGCTGATCAGGCTGAGCGGGTAACAAGCGCAATCCGCATGCTGGACCTGATCAAGCAGCCGTTGCTGGTGCAGTGGGGCCGGGTGCTCATAGCAGAATGGTATCGCCGGCTGAAGATGTTCGACAAGTCAGACGAGGTCGCAGACAAGATAGAGAACGAATATAAAGACTACTTCGTCCAAAAGCGGGCTAAACGAGAAACTGCCTAATCTTGATCTTATAGGACGACGGCTAAATGACCCCCATAGCATGCTCCATCTCTAGCCTTAGTCTGTCATCAGGATTTTATGGTCTGCTGGACCCGTCCCATTCGGCTGTCAGCTTAGTTAACTTAACCAGGAGGAGTGAGTCCAACGAGTAACCCCAACGAAGCCCCAGACAAGCACGCCTACCGTAAGTTTGTGTTCAATAGCACCATCGTCACCTCTAACTTTGAGAAGGTATCGGGCTGGACAACTGTGATAAAGACCCCCTTCAACAAAATCGTTATACAAAGCGCTCTGTTTTGCTCCTGCGATAAGTTATTTGGCTGTGAAGAGGACCAGCTACGGCACATATTGAATAACATCTGGGAGGAGCTTTTTAAAGAACAGTTCGACATGTGGATTGACGGAAAGCCAGTGGCGAAGACAACTGAAATGAGAGAAGCGGTCTTCACGGCCATCCAAAAAGGTATACCGATCCAGGCGGTAGCGGCGCTGGGCTGATTGCAGAGGAAGACCTGCAGATAAAGGCCAGATCCCATCGCCAGTTGAACCAAAAGGGACCAGAGGGATTTCAGTGAACAACACACGAGGTGAGGCGCATGGCGGTTGTTTTTATAACAAACAATGTGATCACGATGGGCGACAGGAACGAGCAAATGTCGTTCCTCAATAATGGGGTTAAAGTAAGGAACCTCGTCTTGGCGATACTTTGCTCTAATGGGAAAATATCATCACCCACCCCAGAAAATATAAAAATCGAAATCCCAGACCGCTTTATTGAAGTAGTGAACGCCATTCTGGATACATACAAGGTAGGCCATTGGCGGTTCACTTCTGACGTCGTGGACAATATATTGCCCCAGATATTGCATGACAATTTTGACACCCCTGAAAGGATTCCTGGAGCCCTTAACCAGATTATAAAGCAGGCAGCGTCATTCGACACAATAATAGACAGTCTAGAACGGGAGAAGCCGACCGTAGTCACAGCATTCGACGGTGGCGTCTTTACGTTCATACCTCACAAATGGCATTCGGTGCGTCCAAAGACCAAAAGTCTACGCACGTTTTTAGGTTATCTTGATATAAAGTTCGAAGGAACTGTTAAAATCGAACTTTGGCGCATACGAGTAAGGCATGAAACCACCTTCTATGAGATGGTACTTCCGCCACATTTAGGTCTTATTGAGCTGGCTAGCAAACTTGGAAGTTCCGCGACCTGCATGGCACTCCGAAATGCGCGCTGTGCCATAGATGGCAATATTGTCATAGACGGCACGACCCCATGGGCGGATCGTTATATGACATCCGAGGTCTTGTCTGTGGCTTTAAAGCGCCAGATATCGTTCAATGCGGCTAAGGCTTTGATATCAGAAACGAACTAGGTGGTGGAAAAATGCGCGTGATAATAAATTTCAACAACCATCCCACAATACAGATCGGGGACGACGGCCCGTATAAGCTAGCACCATGGGGGCTGCATCTACAGGCGATGATAATCCTTGGAGAGAGCGGCACAAAGATCAGCACCATCTTATCACCCCACCTCATCCACACCTACGAAGTCCCAGAAGACACCGCTAATCTGCTGCGGTATATCCTGGACTCCCCAGATTCCATAGAACTTGAAAGGAAGATTGGTGGGGTCAGGAGCGTGAAAGAGCTCGGCGCCATGGTCGACAAGCATGTCGAGGCCAGGAAAGAATTTGAGGCGTTAATCACGCCTGCACATGGGAAGGGCGGTGGCAGCATATCAGTCCCGTTCAACTCAGGAGCATTAAGGATACGTCCTGTGACGTTCTCTACCGCTTATCACAATAATCCCAACGTGTTTCTCTTCGATATAAAGACTTTGGACCTCCACATCCAATATCTTACGGTCCTTTTTTCCGCTAGCAGTCTGCTATATTTGAAGAATGACCCTATAAAGAAGGTCGTGTCTGATCTGAACAGCCCGTTTATGATCACTGACGGTTATATTAAAATAAACGGCAAAGATTATACCATCAAGGTCTGGCCGCCGTCTGACCAGATCCTGACCACGGTGATAAGGCGAGGCATCCCAGTAAAAAGGGTCATGAAAGTCCAAAAACTCTCGAAGCAATACAAATCCGACATCATAACAGCAATCATGAAAGACATTCCAGTAGAGGCGCTGACAGCACTGAAGTAACCGTTGTTTGAACAAAAATATGCGCTATGAACTGAACAGACACGGTAGTATAAAATATAGACATGATGAAAGGGACATTAAGACTGACAATAGGAGGATGATGATAATGCCAACTGCAACTGTAACGCATTCTGTACATGTAGACGGACCTCGGAGAATTGTTAAGAGATATGTTTTGGTCAGGGTCACATACACCAACTGGACCAAAGAGGCGCTCATACGTCACGCTGCTGAAAACGATTCGACCCCGTATGCCCGGTTAGAAGAGCAATGCTCCATCGTATTGGCGCCTGAAGAGCCGTTCAGGTTTAATTCAAACGAACCTGATCCGGTCGAAGTGTCAGAATTGACAGCGTTGGCCGAAAAGAAGCTGGGCAAAATCGTGATCTCTATAGACGGGTATAAAGTGATAACAGAAGAAACCCCTAGTAAAACAAGGTGAGAACTGTGAACAGGATAAAGGTCGATTATCGGAACACTCCTAAACTAGGGCTGCAGTTATGCGAGCATATCTGGCTTGGCGGGCTCCATTTGAGCGACGAAGACGGAGATATGCCACCGGCCAAAATCGGCGTATTCTGCAAATCCTGCGGTAAGACGTTCAATCTCGCGCTGCTCCGGTGGTTTTAACATGTCGTCCCGGAACCACGGTTACGCCTGAAAATCACAGTTTTGGTTTCCAGGAGAGATTTGCCCTACTTTGTCAAAGCACGTGCGCTGTTTAATCACCCATCATGGTCCTGGCTACAAAAGTCGTTAAGAGCCGAGATGAAGTCTCGCTAGCTCGGGCCTGCAGTCCAAATAAGGCCTCATAAATCGTGTTAACATTGTAAAGGAGGTAATTGGTATGATAGATGATGGTAGAATCTACGGAAAACTAGAGAAATACTGGCCGAACCTTGTTAAATACGTCAAAGAAACATGTTACGTAGAAGATATCCGCGAAATTGAGTTGGGAATCTTCCCTGAGAACTTAAATTACGTCATTCTCGATCTAAACAACGACGGGGAGATGTGGCTCTCTGGGTATGAAGACGAAGCAACCGCGAAAGAGGCGGTTTTGGCTCCAGGTCGTAACCATGAGGTAGACAGCGTCTGGCGTAATGACAAAAAAATCGGAGTCACTACTACAGTGCAGTTTACGCCGTAGCCCAGGCCGGCCTTATGGCTGGACAGGCGGTATCGCAATAGGCCAGACGGCAACGCTGGCGCCTGGGCAACACTATGGTTCTATGCTCCAAGAGCGCGTGATAAACCATACACCAACATTAGGGGGCGTTTGTTATGAAGCTTATAACGCACTATATTTTTAGTATTGGCCTGGTCGCGTTCGTTGTGGCCAGGTTTCTACCAAGTCCCATAGGCCTGTCGATAGCTACTTTAATCGGTCTGGGGCTGGCCATTATAGTAAACTTTGTGATCGACGTGCTCGGTCATAGAAGGAAGGTCGTTGACACACCCCAGGGGTACAGGAACGTGCCAGCAAGGACGCGGCTTACCCATTCAATATTCACCGCACCTATATGGGGTGCAGTCATGGGGTGGGGCCTCCTCGGGGTGCTCCTTAACGGGTCGCAACCAGCAATCATCTGGGCCGTCGAGCTCGGTGTCATTATAGCGGCCGGTCATTTGCTGCTAGACTCCTTCACGATGGCAGGTGTCTATAGTTTCAAGAAAAGAATAGCCATAGCCCACTGGAAGTATAACAGCTTCCTCGGGAACGGGCTGTTCATAATGATAGGTGTGGTGTTAATCTGGCTGAGCAGGAGCGTGATATAAATGCAAAAAACCACGCTGATCTCAATCGTTATCGTGACCGTCATGATAGTGCTGGCCGTGGCCGTGATGAAATATGGCGGGTTCACATACACGTCTGCAGCCACAGCAGGGGCCAGCACGACGTATTCGTCAACTTGCGTCCCCGCCCAGTTTGGGTGTTAAATGTGAAGCATGGATATGAGAAACGCCGGTTTGAATTCAACAAAACCACCATAGTCTCTAAAAAACGCCCGGACCAGGATTTCTGGACAACCAAAATAAGGACTGGGTTCAACACCATCACCGTAAGGAGTGATTTTGTTTGTTCGTGTGACGCCTTTAGAGTCAATGGAAAGCTAGAGCATGTGCTCGGCGTCATTTGGCTTTTGAACGGAGACGGCAACTCTGATATCATCGACATTGACGGGGCCAAGGAAGTAAAATCAGCCAAATTGTTAAAATCCGTTATAATGGCCATCCTTAACGGCATATCAATCCAAACCGCGATAGCGCTATATTAGAATATGGAGGAAGTTGCATATGGACAATGACAAGATTAACTGTAACCTGTCTCTTGACACTCTCAAAAACACGCACCCTGCGGTATATAACCAGTTGCTCACTGAAATGGCTGCGTTAGAAGAGTACGGCCTGGTGACCCATACTGGGACCTTTAGCAACTTGCACCCTGAAACAATAGAAGGGATCATCAAAAACATCGTAGAGCCACTCAGTGAAACTCATAAGCCTATGCGTGTCGCCCTGATGATAACCCAGGGGGATACTGGGCTTTCGCTCAGATACCAATATGAAGTCAAGGTCGCTGACGACATTGATGGCGTTGAAAAATGGAGGCCATTAAAGGATGTCCTGGCTGAGCGTTTCAACGGCGATCTGGTGTAAATAAAATGGGCGTAACAGTGCAGTATGTCGCTTCCTCGTTGAACCGGTTTACGTTTACCGGACTGGACAAACTACCTCTAAGCTGTTATATAACAAAGTTTAATGACGTCGCCGGCCCAATAATCGTCATGGCGCTTAAAAATCACTGGCGAAGACGTGATGCCCTCATTTTTGAGGCGCATGTATCAAAAGAAACAGCCAAGATATGCGTTTATCTATTAGAAACAACCCCTCTGATGACCTCAACTTGGAATGTTGTAAGGGACTGCCTTTTAGCCGGCAACCCATTTTCAGTGAACCTAGATAACATCATAAAAATGCGCGATATATGGACTTTATCGACAGAAACTCCAGTGGAAATCTCAAATGACGGGATAACTTGCTCAGTCATATTCACACAAAATGATGTTGGCGTAATCATTCTTAAAAACCACGAGGTTAGTTTGCGGTTAATGAACGTCAAGATAACCAGGAGACTCATCTTCAATCTAGTAGAGAACTTGAACGGGGTCATTTCGGGTCTTTCAATGTCGTTACCAGATAATACAGAATGGATAACAGAATACAATGATGGCTACAAAACATTATACAGTAAAATCGGAAAGATACCTAAAACTGTGGTGTCTTCAATCCTGACTGGAGTTCCAATCGACGCCCTCGAAGCGCTCAGTCCTTAAACTTAGACAACGTCATCTAGTCTTAAAGGGCGCCGGTCGTGCCTTCGCGGGCAGCTGATATTACCAGGACAGAAACGTTTTTAAATACCGTGCGCCTCTTCATCATATGGATCATATAGTAGGTTCTGAAGTTGTCATGCCGTCTACGACCGCCCATATCAATAGTGTAATCCAGTATTACGCCAGTCTCGTATCAAGACTTGTCGGATCTAGCGTAGAACGGATACGCACCAATGATATAATCAATATAGCCCCGGTTTACGATGAGATAACAAATCTCATCAAGACTGTTACCAGTGACATGCGCCTTCCTCAGGAGGAACGCGTCTTTTTAACCAAATACCTAAACACGTCCATGATTTTGGTTGAGCGGGCTGAAGATGAAGTCTTGATGATTGCGTATGCTAAGACCAAAGGACGTCCTATAGATAAACGTCATAAAGCAGAGCTCGGTATGTTCTGCAGGCGTCTGACAAAGATAACCCTAGAGTCTAACAAGTATGCTGCTGAGCATGAAAAAGTCAGAAGGAAGAGGTGACCTCCTTGGCGATTGTAAAAATACTAACAGCATTCCCAGAGGACGCATCCCAGAAAACAACCAGGATCGACATTTCAAAAAGCGGCGTGGCATCTCCGTATTTTATACCCAAAAATGAGTTTGAGTTTTCAACGATCCCGCGAGCATTTATCGAGAAGGTATTTTCAGTAAACGGGCACCAGGCCAGCATATCAGGCGAGATATACGTCTCTGACACCCTGCTCAGGTATATGATGATGGCTGATATAACACATGTCAACCCTGCGGACCTCCATATAGGTCTCAGCGACTCCGATTTAAAAGCCGACGACGCTTCATTAATCAAAATGACGCCAAAGGACGCTGATGAGATAATCTATTGTGTGATGAAGTTAGAAGACGCCGTAGAAATCACCCTTACCAACAAGACGGTTGAGACCTTTTTGTCAAGGGCCCCAAACGCCAAGCTCTGGCGGGTTTTAATGATCAACAAAAAAGCACAAGTGTTGCTGACTGACGTGTCGATACCAAGAATAATGGTCCCGGATCTCATACGAAACCCCATAAACACGCTATCAATGTTGTTGGGTGGGTATTTGCTCCATGACGGTCAGATTCTTATCGCAGATGGGCTGGTATTCGTCACCCAGTACCTTAGTTCTAAGCCAACGATGATACAAAATATCAACAAAAACATTATCGGGACAGTGTTAACAGCCATGAAGAACGGGGTATCGATAAAGGTAGCAGAAGCGCTTAGTTCAAACACCAAATAACCTTAAGTGCACAGGGGTGATTTGCCATGACAGCAACCGTGTATGTATCCCATAACTCGATCGTATTTGGCAGCAGGGTAGAAACCGCCGCGTTTTACACTGAAAACGGAAAAATACGGGATGGGGTCTGGGCCATACTCTGTTCAAACGGTAAGGTGTCACTAACGGATAATGGACGTCTCAGGATAGAAATCCCAGACAGGCTTGCCGGGTTCGTATGGGGGTTCTGTTGCGTTGGCTTGGGCCGGGGAGGGTCAGCACCAGACCCGCAACATCCGGACGATGCCGAATGGCTAAATCATTTGACACAGGAGGGTGCAGGTAGCGTTGGACAGGTCGGTCGCAAACAGGATTGTCCCCGCCGCCATATTCCTTGTATTCATGGACTTGGCCTTCAGCGTGACCTTTCCCAGCACACCTCTCCGCATTATCGCCCTCTTCTTTCTACCCCTGGCCATCTTGCTCACAGTAATGGTAATCTGGCCGGAGCGAAAGGGCGAACTTTGGCCATACAAGGGGAGGAGATACGCCCGTGGGGTTCAGAGTCAAGTCTGGTGGTCTGTGATAGTCACCCTCGCGACATTCGTGAATGGGCTCAACTGGGTCTACAACTACGAGTTCACACCAGGGTTCATAACCGTTCATCATTACCTTCCCATACCAACGGTAGTCTACGTCTATACGATTCCTCCTCTCACCGTCGTGATGGGCATCGGGTTCTTCTTGCAGTTGTGGCGCTATGTTCGCATGTTGCCTCCCAAACCGAAGGCCGGGCAGTCCTCTTAGAGAAAGACTCGGAGAGCGTAGGCGCAAAGTCCAAGGGCGAGGCCAATCGCACCCACTTTGAAACAGAACCCGCTCCAAAACTTCATTCGGCGAAGCCACTTCCCTTTTGGCCTGAATGCGAGGGTCAACGTCAAGAAACCAAGGTAAAGCACGAAGAAATAGACAATCGTCACCAGCCCGAGAATTTCGAAGACCCTCACCCAGACGGGCGGCGCTCCGAGGTGGTCAATGAAAGGGAAGGAGTGCGCCGAGTCCAACTGAAAACCGACGGCGATGGAGGCGAGAATACCGAGGACGAGGATGGCTTTGGTTTCTTCCTCTTCCAGTTCATCCGAATCAAACGGGCGTGGTATCTGTTGCAAGACCACTACACCCATCTTATCTTCATGCTGTTTACCGTTTCTGCGGTTGCCATCCCTATTGGAACCCTTTTGAGACTACTGGGGCTGAGATTTTGAGAGCGCCTCGCTTACGATTGTTCGCATCACTTCAGGTATGGAGTCCAACGCTCTCCTCTTCCGCTCCGCTTCGAGCCTCCACTCCAACTCCTCCGTTATCGCGACCGTGTATTTCTTCATCATCGGACATCCTACCGACAGCCCCAGTATTTAACCATACGTCTATGGATGGCGATAGAGGGAAGGCGTATATAACCCGCCATGGATGGCTATGGATGCATGACCACCGAACAGATGCGGTTCGAGATGGACGCGGAAGAGTTCGCGGAGCATCAGGCCTACCAAGAAGCAAGGCACGAGATGAAGTGGGACTGATGGCCGCCCCCGTTTTTGATTCTCGCATGAGCAGAGCCCGCCACCACAGGACCCTGTGGTCACGGCAAAAATATCGAAGGTATTATATGACAATTTCGACATCCCGGAGAAGATTCAATCCATATTAGGCCCTATCACCGATGAAATCAAAGTGATCAAAACAGCGATTGGTGATATATTTGCAAGGAAAAATGTGACGGTTACAACATCTGACGGCACTTTTACGTTTCTTAACATTAATGAGTATAAACACTCCAAGAGTATACACCCCCTGCCCTCAAACCGGTTCGATATCACGTTCAATGGCGTCCTGAAAATCGAGGTTACTCAGATGATGTTGCACTCTTACATGCACCTATTTAGAGTATTGTATCCGCCGCATGAAGGGCTCGTTGACTTGGTCTGTGATCCGAAAGCTCTATATAGTATCACGCCCCAGCAGCACGCTAAACGTATCATAAACGACACCATTATACTAGATAACACGACTCCGACGGTTGTTTGCGAATCAACAGCAGAGGTGGTAAGGACGTCATTGAGACATAACATTCCGTTTGAGGTTGCTAGCGCTTTATCGGACCCTAGTAAGGTGGAAGGATGAAAGTAGTATTAAATTTTAACAACCGCCCATCATTGAAGATCGGTAAAGAGCCTCTTATCACGTTGTCATTGTCTCCTTTGGACATGCGGGCTTTGATGATCCTCGCGCAAAATGGCACGTTGGTCAACACCGTCAACACTAAGCACGCCATCCAGACATATGAAGTTTCTGAATTTACTGCCAACCTGCTGCTGTATATGTTAGATGAAAGTCTGACCGCCCGTAGTTATCATGAACTTGAGGTAAAGTTAGGGTTAGACGATGAACAGGGTATTAATGAGATGGTTGACACGTATATCAAGGCCAAGAAGGAGCTCGACCAGTTAGGCTTACATACTACCACGACCGGGACATCTGGCTACGCCATATCAATCCCGTTCAACTCAGGGACGCTGACCATAAACCCAACGAGAGTCCCGCCATTCAACCAGATAGCGTATCTTTTAAGCATAAAAACCAAGGCTATCAACATCCAGTATTTAATCAATATTCTGTCTCCTTATACGCTCCTTAAGATAAAAAGCAATCCAGTCGCCAGCGTTGTGTCGGATTTAAACAACAAATACGACATCATTGAAGACTACGTCAAGATAAACGGCAAGGACTTTAAGACCATGGACTTGAGTTATGCGGACGGTCACGCCGTTGTCATAAGACGGAATAACCCGGTGATAGTACAGAAATCCATCCAACTGATAACACCCCAGTACAAAACTGGTGTCATAACGGCGATTAAAAAGGACATACCAATAGAAGCAATTCAGGCCCTGTCGTAATCTCAGTGGGGTTGATTGGCAAGACATAGGAGGAGGAATTATTGAACCAAGAAATACAGCGTGCTTGTGAAGAAATTCGGCAAGGTATCGGCTGGATCGACGTAAGCTCAGAGGACGGGACGACGTTTGATATAACAATACATGGGGCTATGAAATCCCAGGCGAAAGCGATAATCGTGGCCGTCAAGGCGCTACCGCTATGAAAGGCGCACTCCGGACCGCCATAGAAAAGGCTCACTGGACTGGTGGAGGCACTGTGGTACAATTCCGGGACAGAGACCATCTTGTCGAGGTGCCGTTCGATGCCTACTGGGCTGTCGCAGATATCATCCCAGAAGGTAGGATAGCCAGGGTGATCCAGAACGGTGTCCTGACATTTGTCACCTCAAAACAAGACATGCTTTCACTGCCTGTGGTAAAGCAAGCCACATATGAGGTCAAAGACCGATAGAGGGCGGGCTGGCTGAAGAGACGCCTGACAGACAGGGTTAAATACATTCAATGGAGGTGGATGACATGCCGTTCATAAAGTATCCGGACTTAGAGAGCTTGAGACGGGTAGAATATAAAGAGTTGCTGATAGGCAGAGAAATGGTAGTGACCGTTAAAAGAGACGGCTCGAACGTTTCTAATTACACGGACAACGGGGTCCCATGCATAGGCAGCCACCATCAGGCCCGCGCTCCAGAAGACATCGAAAAGCGGATGAAGGCCAGCCAGGATTACGCCGGGATCGTTGGGTTGCTTAAAGACTACCCAGGTGTAAACGCGTTCGGGGAGCTCCTTTCTGGCCGTGGGCCTACAAAGATAGAGCTAGAAGTCAAAACGGTCCCAGAATGGCACCTCTTTGACATAATAGACGGCAATACATACCGTTGGTTCGACTATGACAAACTAACGTCCCTGTCAAGTGCATACAAGATACGTCTTGTCCAGTGCCTCAGAAGGTTTACGCCGAACTCCATAGATGAGATAGAGGCCATGCTCTCTGAGATGATGACCTGGTGCAATGAAAACCATTATGAGGGGGTGGTCTGCAAGACATACGGCGACCCCAAGACGGTGATGTTCAAGCAGCGGGTTGTAATTGACGTCTCGAAAGTCCCTATAAAGGACAAACCGGCTGGTCCGGCGTTGCCTATGATGGACATGGAACGTATAACCCGGTCTCTCCAGCATGCCTACGACGAAGTAATCGCCGCGCACGGTAAGTCAGGCTGGTTAGATACAAAGATAGCCATGCCGGTCATTGCGAAGCACCTCCATCTTGAAGCTGCAGAACACAGGGTCGCGATTCCCCGTGACATGTTCCGACTGTATAACGATACCCTCAGACCAGGCACCCTTCTCAACACTAAAGTTGTCGGAGCGCGAGACAGCAAGTAGTGTCAGGGGTATTTGAGTATCTTAAGTAGAGACATTAAAATATGACAAGTAGGTGGTCAGATGCTTCAAGAAGTATGTTTAGGCTGCGGTTGGCGTGGGGAGTTTTATCCAGATTCTACCGTGTTTGCTGGACCTGGGGGAGAGCTGACGTGCCCTGCCTGCAGTGCAGCAAAGAGGAACAGGGGGATAGAATCATACGGCCGGGTCCGTATATTAAAATTCAATCCCGAGACCCTTAGCTATTACGTGACATGCTCAAGATGCTCCCGTTTCTACCTGGTCGGTTCTGTATGCCAAAGCCAGAGTTGCAGGAAAATCCCATTCCCAGATAGGGTCAGACATGACATCGAAGCGCTGCCTTCTTGGCTGTCGTTAAGGAGGGGGGCAGGCCTTACGACCAACGGCCGTTCTGACAATGCACCGCCAGGTGAAGGGACATGAAGAAGAACATATGGGCCGGCGGGTTCATGGTCGATATCAGCGCGCCGCATGGAAACATTGTTATCCTGTATACTATAATAAGATGCGGCGAGTTTACAATTGAAATGACATGGGGAGCTTCCATGGGCCATATAACCGCGTATTACACGAAGTACCCAGGGGTTTCATCTGGCATTGGCACCACAATCCCAGAACTCAGAGGCCCTAACATAGTCGACAGTCTGGCCCAGTCAGATCTCGTTTAGAGGGTGATTAAATGACAAAAGACCAAATCGGACGACAGGCTGCAAAACTGTTCGAGATACTTGAAACAAAATCTCTGTTTGAAGCGAAACCTGAAATTATGGAATTAGCCGAAACGTGCAAGAAGAGCCGGCTATGGAAGACCCATAAAGCTGAGTTTTTGGACGCATATAAGGAATTCGATGCAGAAAAGACATATAACGAGCTGCTTCATAAAATTGATTACGCCCCGACGACAGCGCATGCATATGCCACGATTGTCCTGTTGGTCCCGGTATTAGCAGACAAGCTTAACTGAGACAATTGAGGCTATCATAGGTGGGTTACCAACGATTAAGCAGTAGACTTTCTGCGCTGGATTAGTAATTTAGGCAAAAGAGGTGAAGTAACACATTGGACAGAAAGACAAAAACGATAGGCTCTATCAACCGCCGAGTCATTATTATAGTGTTTGGGACCATAATTCTCTCGCTACTCGGCTCACCAGCAGTGTTCGCTCAGACACCCGGCGCATACAACAACAGCTCCTGCGCTTCCCCGTCAACTACGTCCTTTACACAGGGGCAAACCGTCTATGGCTATGGTGCGGGGTTAAGCAACGGACACACTTACTACCTGGGCTACTACTATCCCGCCGGGACACCTGCCCTGATAAGTAATGGGGTCAAGGCGACAGGGGACGCGAAGTCGGTTTGCGACTCTACTGGTTACACGATTACCAATTCAGACCCGACGGGCACCTGGACCTTGAAAATATGTTCAGACACATCGTGCTCGACAGTTCTTAGCACCTCAACCTTTACTGTAACCGCGGCAGTCCCAGACCTCCCGTCCGGAGCAATGATCTTCATCATCCCAATGGTTTTCATCTATATTGCGCTAAGGAGGAGGGGGTCTGTTTGACGCTATCAGGTAAGGCTGTAATAAGAAGGAAGCTTCTTCCTATGGCCGCTGTAGCCGGGGTCATCGTACTCATCGTGGCCACATATAACATGTCGCTTCAGGGCCCGAACCAAGAGATTTCATTCGGAATATACTGGCCTGCTCCTAGCGCGTATTTACCAAACTACACTCCGCCCAATGTCTACCTTAGCATCAACTATACGGGCCCCGGGATTAGAAACTATACATACAGTATAACTAATGAATCTATCGTCTTGGCATCAGGTGAAGTCTCTGTGGCGCACGCCCTCCCGTTCACGCTGCTCACACTGTCACCTGTCCCTTCAACACTCAAGGCAGTTGTTTCCGAAGGCGGGCGCGTAGTCTACCAAGGGAACATTACGCTGTTATAGCAAGCCGGTAAACCCGCGCAGATATAACACCGCTTAAACCGGCCAGCGAAGACATCATGCTGGCACTGTTGGTTGACCTCAGGAGGTTTAAATTATGATTACTGAAGAAGAACGTAAACTGATGGAACAAATCGAGCAGTTAGAGCCAAAGGTGTTCATCGATATATACAAGCTTACGAATGAACAGGCGGCGCAGTATATTAAAGACCGCGACGAGTTGGTAAAAATACAAAACGAGTTAAATAGGACAAGTAATTTCAAGTACCGGCACGTCGGGGTCGGACCAGGCAGCGCGTGGATACAGTATACAGACCAGAGGATCTATCAAGCAGTTCATGAATGCGGCGCCTGTGAAGCGATGAACGTGGTGTCTTTCCTCACTAAAGAAGAGCGAGACTGGTATATTGAAGCAGAAGCCACCAATAGCAAAATATCGTATACCAGCCAAGATATCGAAGTGACGCAAGTAATAAGAAGGACGCCTTAGTACACGTTTAAATAACGACAAGAGGAGGTTATGATAATGAACCCATTCACACGTAATGAGAAGATCGCAGTCGTCACGACTACCGGCCTCGGAGCTTTCTTAGGGGCTGTTGGGAGCATGTCGTCCCAGCCGGTTTTTGGGGTCCTGTCGACCATGTTCGTTGGATTCATGTTTATGATCGCTGTCACTTAGTGATTTAGACATGGGATATTACCAAGCTGTCATAATAACATTTGAAAAGCCATACGAGTCGCCAAAAGCCTACAAATCATTCCTTAACCATGTTACACGGGGGGTTGAAAGGGCGGTTGGAGGCCAGGCAGAAAAGCCAGATATAAAATGTGGCAACGACATAACAATAACCTTTGACATCTATGGGAATGATATTTATGACTGGGAACCATACCTGGGGACCAAATCAAAAACCTGGCTGGATATCAGAAAGTTTTCACAGGAAGAAAACTGCACGATAACGTTTGACTATTCTGGTGAAGACGTGGAAGACACCGCGTCATTCAGGTATAAAAACGGAGCCCCAATAAGCGAAATAACCACAGTGGACATTGACAAATACGACACCCGGCTTGAACACGCAAACGACTTCATTGGAAGGCTCCGCAAAAAAGGCCTCGTAGAAGAAGCAGTTGAAGCAGAGGCTATCTACCATGAATTGTTGGCCCATATGGCCCTAGATTGAAAGTAGTCCAGATACCAAATATAGTTGCCCACGATAAGGACTCATTTTAAATATACCAGAAGGGACAAGTAGATGATGGGTTGCTTTAACTGCTATAAAACGAACAAGCGTTTCGTAGAAACGGGGTGAACTTAAATGAAGTGGACAAAAACAGAAAGCGGGATACCGTCAGAAATAGGCATAATCGGATTTCTAATATTCACAGCGATATCGGCGTACGCTGGATACTTCCTGTTAGCCGCCTTTGGAGTTGTAGGATTCCTCCAATTCCTGACTGGGCGGTTTAACCGCAAAGAGAGCTCCTTTTTCTGGTTTATCGGCGTTGGGCTTGTAATTTCGATGTTACTAACGTACAGCCAGCTGCGGATAAGCCTGGTGCCTTCGCTCATAGCAGGGCAGGTCATCCTATGGGTGGCAGCTGGCATTTTTGTCTGGCGGACAGAGAGGCCGGCGAGGCGCGTAAGCGAAGCAATGAAGGCCTTGTTTACTGATTGGCCTGCGAGAGGAAATAAAACCATGAATCGGTCTAGAATGACGACAAGGTATCATGCATAAAGTTTATAAAGTGGTTGTTAATTGGAGGTTGAAAAGATGTCTGATACTTCAAATGATGCTGTTGAGAAAGAAGCTAAGGAACGAGCGGCTAAACTGACTTCCGCTTTAACTGGCATTAAGGACCTGGCGGTTGAATACTCGAAGCTGGACAGCGCTATTGAGGGCAAGGCGCTCGACATAGACAAACTAACCGCTGCTTTCGACGAGGCGATGGCGCAGCTTCCTCCTGATAAGCTGGAAGCGGCAGTCCTTGAGAAGATGAGACGAGAACCCGGAATAACTGCCCTAGAAGGATCTCTTCTTGAACAAACGCAGGGAGATTTAGGCAATGTTCTCAATATAACAAAGAAGTTTAACGCATACATGACCCTCTGTAATAAAGCTGAAGCACTGGCAATCTGGTTCGAAAACTTCGACAAATCGATCACTACAGACGCTGATCTTATGGCCGCGGGGCAGAAAATGTTCGAACTCGCTGAAGATGCAATAGCAGCACTCAAGGAGTATGATCCAATAAAGGCCCAAGAATTAGAATCTCAGTTTAGTGCTGTAAAGAGCAAGATGTCTGCAGCAGAATCAGAGGGCGACGAAATAGAGTACAACAAACTGGGCGATATGATGGTCGCGATTCTTGAAGATATCGCCCGGTTTATCGAAGATGAAGAACCAAAACTCGAGGCACTCGGAGACAGTCTTAACCAGGATCGAAATTATTGGGGCGGAAGCGCTAAAAACAACCCGACTGCCTGGTAATGCGCATAAGTCAAGGTCCTAGATATACAAGGAGGAACATTATTTGTCAAGAACATACATTATTTCTCACGCTGAAGATGTGGACGGCATATCCTCAGCAGCGATAGCGCTCGCAGCAAACCCGGGAGCTACGTTTAAGCTGGTCGATTATAACACATTCATAAGGTCGTTATCAAAGGTCCCGTCAGACACAACCAGCCTCATAATCTGCGATCTTGGAGCGTCGAGCGTCTTTCAAGAGCTCATCATGAAGCTAAGGGACCTCAAGAAACAGATGTCGATAACATATATCGACCACCACCCGTTAAACCCTGACCAAATCGCCCTCTTGAAACATATCGGGGTGAAAGTTATACACGACCCAGTCGAATCGGCCAGCGTATTGACATATTTTACCCTCGAACCAGCTGGGGCTCCGTGTTATTACCTGCCCATTTATGGTGCAGTAACAGATTATATGGACAGCGGCCCCAAGGCATCTTATCTCATTGACAGGGTCCACAGACATTTTGCCCTGTTAGAGTCTACCCTGTTATCTTCTGCAGTAGCACAAGGCCGTACTATGCGATATCGCAAGTACATGGTCCGTGAACTTGCCAGAGGAAAGTATCCGCATGAGATAAAATCAGTCGTCCGCAACGCTACCGCCACCCTCAGGAAAGACATAAAGCTGAGCAGATATGTAGAGCAACATGCCAGAATAACGGGGAACATCGCGAGCGTAAACATGCCTGGAGGCAATAACATCCCAGCGGGTGCAAAGATGGCCCTGGGGCGTCCAGGCGTCATAGTAGGCATCGCATATGAACAGAAGCGCCGCGGCAACACCGCGATGAGCCTAAGGGGGGTCAGTTCATGCCCTGTCCATCTGGGTGACTTCATCGGTGAAGTGGCACGGCGGGTAGGGGGAAGGGGCGGCGGTCATAGGCTGGCAGCAGGAGCGAAGATACCTGTAAAGGCCGTCCAGACTGTCATAACAGAACTTTCCTTAAAACTGAAGTAGAACGACTGCCGTACTTGGTAATTAAATACCATAGATACGGCCCATTTGCCGAAGTAGCCAAGCCTGGTCAACGGCGCGGGACTTAAGATCCCGTCCCTTAGGGGTTCGTGGGTTCGAATCCCACCTTCGGCACTTACTTTTATGGCCGGGCTATGATGCCCAGGCCACCACCGTCGGCGATTTAGACAACAAAGGAGATGAGATGATGAGCGCGCCTTATGAAAAACCTATCAATTGGAGTACTTCGTCCGGAAAGCTTTTGAGATACAACGAAATCGCTATCAGCAAAGATTCTGCCAAGGTCATTTTTGAGACCCTTAAAAAGGTGTTTGCTTCAGACGAACTGGACGCATACACGGTTAAAGAGTATGAGGATCTTGTAAAGGCGTTCACAGAACTTGGCAAGAAACTTGGTAGATATGACGAAATCGACGTCTAAGGTCATGTGACATCCTCCCATGGTAAAGCCACTGGCCTCCCGGCCGCGACTGATAAGTCAAACGAAGGGAGTGACGTTGGAGAGAAGAGTAAATTCACCGGTGTGCAGCTCGAATTGGTGTAAAGGGCATGATTGAACCACTTTACTATGTTTGCCGGCTATGCGGCCACCAAATCAGACGAAACAAAATATGTCCTAACATCAGAGACGACGAACACAGAGAATGGTTAAGAGAAGCGGTCTGGCCGTAAACCTCTAGGTAGCCGGCCAAATCCGCCTGTTAGCCGTAAAACACGTTCCGTTTGTTTCATATAAAATTTGGAGGTAGAATAATGAGGATAAAGACGTTAAGAGGATCACCAGTAACGGCAGAAGAACTTAAAAAGGATTTCCCTGAATATTACAGCGACCGTATGGAAAAGGCGGTTAATGAATTGGTAAATTGCCCCATAGACGAGCTCCGGCAACTTGATGACAACCATGCATGTGCTGACTGCCATAGGGTTTGGGACATAACAGACCCAGAGACAAGACTGGTTGTTAAAGACTTCATCTACCAGAAGGAGATTGCCAAAACCATACGTGATTCAAAGATCAACGGGGCAAACGAGACGTATCGCTTCGTCACTAACAACTTAAAGGACGCGCTGGCCAATAAATATAAGCTCATGACTAAGCCCACGGCCAGGGGTAAAACAACCTCAACCTCTTGAATAGACTCATAAGATATAAGACACTAGGCACCAGCACTTAGTGCGGTAGCCGACATAGCATAGGAGGGACATAGAATGCGGTTTGACAGAAGGGTAATCGAATTAGACGATTTGATAGGCGGGCAGGTCGTAAACACCGGCTATAACGAGCTCGTCATCCGAAAGGACGGAAGAGCGTATAAGGTCTTCTTTGACCTTGAGCGCGGGTATTACGACGACTTTACAATTACATGTGAGATAACCGACGTCGACCAGCTCATTTACGACCTTGGGAACAAACTCAGGTCAGACCCCTTCCTTTCAGAAACACAAATAAACAACATAAAGGCCAGGGTGAAAGAATTAAAAAAGCTGGTAGACGGCACCGGTCAGACGGCCCAAACTAGCCGGCCTTGATGAAAATAACAATCATAACAAGAATAACATCTGTCTTCTGATAAACAAAAAAGGTGATGTGATTGATCAACTTCAGGAAACTTTTTAGATTTGGAAGGCCAGCCCCTGTTAAGGCTACCCAGGCTCCGGACGGCGACCCGAAAATCGTCCTTTCTGACCATGCCTTGGCCCAGATGATGTTCTACCTTTCGGTGGTAAAGTCAGAGTTTGGGTTCGCGATGGAAGGCCGCAGACTGGGGCATACGGTATATGTGGATGGGATATTCGTGCCGCACCAGGTCGGATCTAGCGCATATTGGGAACAGACATATCCAGACGGGTTAGACGACGTATACCTTCATTTTAAAAACACCCCAGGTGTCGCTCAGGTAGGCTGGGGCCATAGCCATTGCAGCTTCGGAGCGTTCCACTCCAGCGTCGACATCAACACTACGAAGGCCAACGGCGAGATGCTAAAGATACCGTCAGTGAGTCTGACAATCTCTAGGAATACCCGCATGTTTGACGGGCTCATGTGCGTAGAAGACGGCGGCCAGACAAAAATCGTAGACGCCCAAGTAGTCTTGCCATTCAACCCAGAAACCGATAAAATCAGCGACGGCTCGGATATTGAAGCACACGAATTTTGACACTAGGATACCAATCAGCTACCCTTAGGCGGTCTATCCGGTATGACCAAGGGCCCGTCTTCATAAGAGGATACCACTACTAATGCGAATGGGGGAGAGAAGTTGGACAACCTAATAGAAAGTGATGTAAAGGAATGGGTCCGGCGGCTGCCAGATTTGACGGTCAACCCACCCACAACACATTTGTTGATGCTGGCAATACGTTCTAGGAAGGCCAAGGAGCAATTAGGTCAAAAGATGAAAGACCTGGTCATTGAGCGTGATATCATCAGGGCGGTGGCTGGATGGAGAGATCGGTATTTCAACGCTGTATACAACATGGCCGTCCTTAAGGAATATGGCAGATATGAATTCAGAGACATCATGGTCACCCCTGGGGTCACTGGCATCTTCGGGACGGTAGCTCCCCGCAGCGTTACGAACGCGGTCTCTGAGCTGGTAAAAGAAAACGTGGCCCTGGCGTTCCAGCACAACGACGAGGCCATGTACGAGCTCAGCAAGCAGACATCTAGGTACTTTGGGCTCCTGCATAAACACAAGACTGGCGGGTTCCATGTCACGACAGTAGACGTAGACGACGCATCAATATACCCGCAGGTAAGGGACGAAGTCTCGGTGTTGCCCAGGTATATGACCACAAAAACCAGCCGTGGATACCATATAATCCTCAATCTGACCAGAGGAGAGGACGCTATGGCGTTTTACAGAAGCGACAAAGAACACCAGGGTATCCTTTCAAAGTTGAAATTGCACCTCAAGGTCGATATACAGAGAGATGCGCAGGAACCGGTCCCTGGGACAAGATACGCGTCGACTGAGGATATCAACAATCACGTGCGTATAATCGAATAGAGGTAATACACATGTTTAGCATGCCGACCATCACAAAGAAGCGGTACAAGCCAGAGAAAATCAAAATAGAGTGCTGCTTCTTTCCAAAAGAAGCGATTTCACTGATCAGTGTAGAGACCCCGACTTTTAGGTTTAACGGCCTAAGCCGCGTCCAGATAAAAACCTTCCCGCAGCACGTCAGGGAGATAATACCTATGTTGGTGAACGTTGGGTTCATGCTCGGAGAAGTCAACGGCGAGCCTTCCCCGTTTAACGAAAAAGACATAACATTTGGAAGGATCAAAACAGCGTTAGAATATAATATCAGCGTAGCCGAAGCAGTAGCGTTAGGTGATGACAAGATATGAAACTCTTTGGCAAGACAGTCATGTTTATGGTCAAGCCTCTCGATGATGACTCATTTAACGCAAAATTCATCAAGAAGAGTGTTTCACCGTTGACAGAAGAAGCCGTCAGAGATCTCTGTGCAGCAATTAAAGCCGCCAACCTTAACAAATTTGATTCTGCTGCGGCAGCGTTATCTCCTGGAGATCCCGCCGTCATTAAAACGGTTGAGGTGTTGTTGACTGACGGCACCAAGATAGGCATATCGACAGAAGGGGTTCCTCTGTGGCTGACCATCACTGACGCTGATTTCTATTATACAGACGTGTTCAACCTAGTATAACTAGCATCCTCCAGCTTCTGAAGCCGCTGGGTCTCTAGCTCACATGGCCTTATGAGGTGATAGAAGATGAATAAAGACAACCCTGGATACGTTGGATACCTGCTTGCAGGAATAATAACAGTCCTAACGTTCAAATTCTTTGACGCCAGACTTGGCCTCATACCGTCATGGGGGTTCCTAGTGATAGTCGTAATCACGCTATTCTTGAGCAGGTATACATTCGGCATATCACCCAGTCTTGGTATAAACCTCGGGGGTGCCGTGGTCCCAGTTGTAGCGTCCCTATTGGTGTTCCAGTATAAAGCCGGAGTGATAGGCCCAGCACTGATAACAACGTTGATTGGTATCGGGCTCTTCTATGTGGCGTTTACACCTAGCCCTGTCGGATCTTTGACCATTTCACCGGTAGCCGTGGCGGTGATCTTGTTTTTCTTGGCGTTCATGATGGCTGTCTTGACCCAAAAACACAGCCTCTTACTGAACCTGATACCAATAACGACAATGAGCCTCTTCGGCGGCGATTTTTTGCGGGCCAGTAGATCAAAACAACCAATGATCGTCGGATACTATGGGATAAACGACGCGATCTGGATTACATTCGGGCTGCTTAGTATCATATACTTCATCGTTACGTTAGGCATCTTATGAAAGGTGGAGGTGGAAACGTGCGGATAGTGCTTGCCTTAGGAGGCTCTGTAGTTGGAAACGGGCTCAATCCGACAATAGTATCTGATTATATAGCAAAAATACGCCAGCTATGTTTAGACGGGACTGAAATTTATGTGGTCATCGGCGGTGGAGAGTTAAAGGAACGGTTCAGTAGATTTGGAAGGGAGCTGGGACTGAACGAAGGCGCCATCGACACGGTTGGTATCATGATAACCAGGATGTATGCAAAAATACTCGCTGGGGCGCTGGGCAGCCTGGCGGCCCAACACATCCCCATTTCTATTGAAGAAGCGGTCGCTGCAAGAGATATTGGTAAGATCGTAGTCATGGGCGGGACCGAACCTGGGCATTCGACAACTACTGTCGCTGCCTTATTAGCAGAAGCAGTTGGGGCAGACATCGTATTGAAGGTGTCAGACGTAGACGGCGTATACAATGCCGATCCTAAACAAGACAAAACGGCTGTCTTGATCAGAGAAATGCGGTATTCAGATCTGATAAGCCTACTAATCAACCAGCACCAAGACAACAAAGCAGGCACATACGACGTGTTTGACATAACAGCGGCAAAGATCCTTGAAAGATCGCGTATATCAACGCGTTATTTCAATGGATCATCTGGGGCGAAGTCGATAGATGCAGCGCTTAATGGGCTGATTGGGACTAAACTTAACCCATAACGCATCTATAGCCCCGTTTCAGATGATAATAGGTGATGACGGCAATTGTAACGGTAAAGAAACGCCGCTGGTGGGTTAGTTAAGCCACACATATTGGCATCTACAGTTTCGTCCTGCAACCCAACAATACTCACACAACGCCCCAAACAACGCTCAATGATATTTAAACCCAGATAGATTGACTAGAGATGCTTAAAACGCACACCAGAACCCAGGCTTGTTGTTATGTTGACAGTTTATTCCTAGATTAAAAGAGGCGAGTTTATTATGGTATATGGCATCATTAAGACGCTCACCGACGAGTTCTGGGGCGCCACAACGGCCAGCACTAGTGTAGTAAGAATAGAGGTAAGGCCGGAGATAGTAAACTACTTCTTGTACAACAGCAATATAGCCACACTGGACCGAAAAACCCAGGCACTCACCCTTAGAGACTGCGGGCATAAGACCCAGACCACTAAATTTATCCTTAACCGCATCTTGGACAGGACCCCATGGGTCGTTTATGCGTCCAGGGGCAGATGGCTGATACGCCATGTCCTCTCAGACGCCTCTTTCATCTGGCAAGACGAGAACCGGCTCATGGGTGAGAAGGTGGTCGGCGGGGTAGTCAAAAAGACGACACGGGCCCAGATAGCCGCAAAAGAGCGCTGGGATGTCATAGCAACAGAGTTAAGGTGTAATAAGATAGTCAGATTTAACACCCTGGACAGCGGTGAGGTAACATGCGTTCTAAAGAACCCCGAGGGCCTTTATCAACAGATCCTGCTCATCAAAGAAACTACCGATGACATAGCCTGGAGCATATCCACAGTGCCACGGCAAAGGCTGTTGCATGAGATACGAACCAGGAGCATCAGACTACCGGTAGCATGGAACGCCTGGGACGGTACCTTTATGAAGGCTTTAGAAGAAGTAGATATCAACGAGTTTCCAGAGCGCATTAAGACCGTCATAAGCGTCAGAGTAGCGATGAGTTAAACCAGGAGGCTGACCAAAAATGAAAAAAGCCAAGACCTTAACACACACTGAAATAATAGACGAAGTCCGCACAATCGTGAAAACTTTGAAGGCTGAGGGTATATACTGCACGTCTATAGCAGACTTCCCAAAGTATGTGAACCGCCACAGTTTTACTGACGGGGTAGACCCAGCCGTGGTAGAGGCCCTTTCAGATGACAAAGATCCAGACTGGTACACAATTGAAGTACGGCCGATGCGGCGCTGGGTGTGGTTTGTTGAGCATACAAGAAGTGACTGGACCGACACATCTGTGTTAAAAGGAGAAAGAGTTGAAGAAACCATCTTGCCCTATGGATATGAATTGGGCAGTGTTGGAGGCCATCCGCCGAACTTCGACTATTTCAAAGAGTATACTAAAGACATAATTGTGACGTTTGCATTCTGGGGAAACCCGTACCATTCATAATCATTGGAAGTGACGTCCCTTTGAATACAATGGCAGCTCTACGCAAATGAGGTGAGAGATTGGGATTAGGCGTCATGACGGTCAACATCAAACGGCTCCCAGAATGTACTGACGAGGAATGGGCTTTAGTGACAAAGACAATACAACACGCTTATGATGTAGCGAGGTCAGAGTTTGGCAATAATGAAGGGGCCCCGAACCTCGTCATCAAGCCTGAAATCATATCTACCCAAATGATAAGCGACCAAGACGCTCCATTGCCGTCGACAAAGGAGTGGGTGGAATTAGAATATATATCCATATTAAAGCGATACGGGATAACCCACGTCAGTGTATTGGCTGAATACACCCAGTTAGCCAGAGGTGACCAGTATGGAAAATAAAGTTTTTGTAATATACAGATATACTAACAACCGTGCGTCAGAGTGGTATGATCCAGGTGCCGTAGCATTGTCATTAGATGACGCCGTCCAATACGTGATGAAACATAAAGGGTTCAAGCCACCGGTCAGGACAAGTTTCAAAATCCTGGCAATCAAATCTGGGGACGAAATGCCGCCTACTCTAAGCGTTGAAGATAGCGACCAGTTAAACGACGAATGCCCGTCCTGTAAGAAGCCCGGTATCGCGACAGACGAAGACATGTGGTTATGCCAGTCCTGCAAGACAAAATGGCCAATAGAATCAGTTGTGGTCGTTCATGCAGGGATTGAAAAACACGAAGTCGTAATAAATTATCACATGTGAACAGGAACTTCGTTTCAGCCATGGTGGCGGCAAAGATATATCCAGAGAAACTGAAAAATAACGCCAGATTACGGTTAGAAATACCCTGGGGTTTAACTGGTTCCAAATGATGAATCTTACCTTAAAACCCCATAGGATAATACTACCTTTAGAAACAAACAGGTGAAAATATGAAACCTGGATTTGCTGGATGGAAGGAACAAAATAGCGGACTTAGGGCCCCTCGTGTGACGACATTCAGATGTGAGCATGTCTGGGAGCCGGCTCCTGGTGACGTCGTGGATAGTATCTCAGGCCTCAGAGGTGCACAGGAAGGGTATTTGATGTGCAGAAAATGCAGAGGATATTGGCACCCCGAGATAGGTTGGACACGCGAACCAAGACGAGTCAAAAAACTTATGGCCGACGACGGCGTCCCGAGAGCATAGAGGTGCAACTCATTTGATAGGATGGTTAAAATCAAAATTCAGTAAACAAAGCCTGCTCAGAATTAAAATATACATCATCATCGAATTCTCAGTAATCATACCGTTATCTATAATCTTTCCCAATCTTTTCAATACCATCTTCACCATAGGGATTACCATGGGCGCATATATAATCGCAGACGTCGTATCACGCAGGCTAACATCAAAAGAGGCCATTTCATCAGGGCTTATTTCATCACAAGCGCCATCAGACCGGTTAACACAACCAAACAAAGAGCCCTCCAAAAAAGCATCGAAAGAGGCTAAGGCTATTGAAAAGAACTATATGACCCATTATAAGGCGGTAACTAAAGACATAGAAAAACTAAAAGCCGGATACCTCCAAGATGAAGAACGTCAGATAATCCTAGGTAACTCCGTCAAAACTTTGCTAAATCTCTGTGCTGACGAATTGAACATCATAAAACAATGGAATCTACCGTTTGAGGGTCAGTTTGCCGACCGACTGAGGGGCCTGGAGGCCCAGTTCAAATCAGATACGACCCAACCTATCCCCTGCCTCATCGGGTTGAAGGGGTTTCTTAATGATTTTGATGAAAGCCTTTGCAAAATGCTTTCTACTGAGCTCGGAAAGGAGATTAAAAGAGGCGAATCAATCGTATCAGATATATCCGCCTTGGTTGACCTTGTCTTAATGTATCATTAGGATGGTGAGAAGATGGACATAGAAGATGAGCCGATGGACATAGAAGATGACATAGCAATGTATCGTGATATCCAACGGTCACTTAAGGCGGTCAATGACGGGTTGAAAGACCTAGCATCTCGATATAACCTTGACAAGGAGACAACCGCGTTTTTAAGAGAAGTGAATTACAAGGCCATACGCATCATAGACGGGATATTATGGGATGCTGGGGTAATCAACTAATCCAAAAGAACCAAGTATCGAACGTCATACTGATCTGTAACCTCAGGTGGCAGATAACACCATATCTATGGGATGACCCCATAAACCTGGAATTTGTTTACTTTGAGGAGGGAAATATATGAAAATCACAAGGCTAGATGACTTGAACGGTGGGAAGATAATCGGTGTAGATGCGGCACGTAATACATTGACCATAGAGGCACTAAATGGGAAGACTTATGCACTAGAAGCCGCGACTTCTGGGGCTTTTGACGACGGGTGTTATTTTGAGGACGCCCCGTTCAGAATAAAGCCAATCAGGTAGATGCTTAAAGAGGCTTCCAGCAACACCCGGGTCATAGACGAACCAGCACAGCACAAAGTTAAAGAGGTGAAAGACATGAGTTTTATGCTGAACTACCCAGCGTATCCAAACAGGTTTAAAATCAAACGTGTCCCGGTAGGCACACAGATAACCACCAAACGATATCTGACAGAATCAGAGACCGCCAAACTGTTCGAAGGAGAAGTCGTTATTGAAGAGAAGATAGACGGGGGCCAAGATTGCCGGATATTAACCATCGACGGGCGCAAGCTCGTAGTGGGCGGAGAATATATGAAATATGTCCATTCCATCACATATACGAAACTTCCGGCCTGGTATGTCGCCTGGGACTTATTTGACCTGTCAAACAACGTTTTCCTGGGCATAGACGAACAGCTTCAGATATGCCGACAGTTCGGTATACCGCATACCCCAGTGTTGTTCAGGGGGGTTACACAACTAGACGAAGTCATAAAGCGGTTCATCGACTCTAGGCGGATAAGTACGTTCGGGTCTGAACCTGCTGAGGGAGTGGTCATCAAGAACTTTGGCAACGGGGTGCGTGGCAAGATCGTGAGGCATGAGTTTATCGCCGGTATAGAGCTGGCCGGCCACTGGTCCAAACGTAAGGGGCGAAAGATGAACCGGTTAAGCCTATCTGATACGGCTCAAATGATATAACATAGCAGCCTCGGTATCGGGGTTATGTACGTGTTTATTACAGGGGGTAACATTCGTGAATAAAGAATCAATATACACTAAGTTGGAGGCCGACTGGCCGAACCTTGTCAAATACGTTGAACGCGAGTTCAAGGATGACATAAGAGATATGGACCTAGGAGTTTTTCAGCCCGATACGGCCTATGTCTTAGTCAACACGACAGAAGATGGTGAGGCATGCCTCGTCGGTTATCGAAACGAGGACACCGCAAAATGGGCCGTCTTAAATTCTGACGGTGGGTGGGAAACGCGTAGCGTCTGGTTTAAGGATATAAGACTCAGTTTCATCAAGAGTGTGGAGTTTTTCAATGATGAAGATGATTAACCTGGCCGCGGTAAACGACGTTAAAGTGGGCCAAATTGTGCTCGTCCGTGGCACTGGATATGGTCACGACACATTCGGTTCGACTGGGGCATACAACCTAGATAATATCATGCGCGTGGTCGGAAAGGAGTCTCCAACACGTTTCATAGTCAGGAGCCTGACAGCCACTGCCCAGGCGGCCTTACCTGGCAAGGCAGCCGATGACTTCTGGGTGTCGTCTAAGGCCATATATACAACAGAACGGTTGAGACAGATGGCGGCCGGCAACACTAGAAAGGTCCGGCTATCGTCAAAGACGGTGGCGACCATACAGACGGCTGTTAATACCACCTTCCCAAGGCCGAAAATAGAGGACGATCTGAAGATAACCAGCACTGTCATCAAATTCATCTGGGACTGGGGGCTGATTGACCCAGAACGCGTCAAAATCGTCAAAGGCAAAGTCGGGTTGAATGAAAAAACCGTCTATCCCGGTCTTGGTGGGGCCACAGACGAACCATATCATTTCTATGGGCTCGTGACACCGAAAACATACTTAAACGAAGAAGAGGTACTGGAAGACTACGATTCGTGGTTAGAGGACGGGGGATACAGGTTTAAGGTCCTCGAGTTCACAGAGACTATCTTCGCCCCAGCGTCCATTGTGGAATACCTTGGAATTGACACGATAGTCTCATCTAATGAGGCAGCCCCGAACGTTGACCTAGTGCTATATGACGAGCTTGTCAGACATCTTTTAGAAAAGGCAACCTGATAAGAACACATGATTTACACTGCCATTGTGGTAATGATGTGCCGGATTGTGACAAAGGAAGAGACACCCATAAGAATCGGGTTTGATGGTTAGGGGTTATATTAGGATCAGGGGAGATAAAATGTCAACCAACATGAAAAAAGATTCTCTGGTAGCCCGAGTCGAGACCATAATAAGAAGATTAGAGAAGGCCGGGTTCGTCATTGATTATAACCATGAAGCGTTCAGCTCATATGTAAACAAACATAGATTAGCGGCAGAAATCTCGTTTGAGGCCTTCATCGCCATGGATTGTAACCCGACTAGCTTCTCAACATGGGCTCATCCAACTGTGAAACCCAGCCTGATCAACCCAATCATCAATCTCGCCTGTAAAAAATTAGGATTCAAACTGATGGATACCCCAACTTTTTACCTTCTTTACGGACCCGTCTACAACACAGGATATTTCTTCTTAATGATAGGAAAGCCTTAAAAACCAGCAATGGGGTGAAGATTGGGTGCTAACAAAGAAACGTATACTCAACGAAGTCGAGGACATCATGAAAGAACTCAAACATAACACGGCGACTGATTTTGTCAGAGCAGACTTTGCGCAGTTCTTAAAACGCAACGCCCCAGAATACATACTGCCTCCAGAGGCACGGGCAGCGCTATCTGACGAAATACCGTCATATACCATAATAATATCCCCTCTGGTCAAAATACCGTCAAATATAAACCCAATACAAACTGTCTTGTTATTAACAAGAACCAGTGCAAAGGCAAAAGAAGAGGCTATTGCGGTGCTCCACCGTTTCGCCTATCAAGAGTTTGATTTTAACCCAAGCCTCCTGCTGTACAAGCTTAATTTTCAATCCTACAAAAAACAATACGGGGCAATTACAGTGGTGTTTATCATCGTATAAGAGGTGATGCACGTGGTGTCCATAGGTGACAGGATAAAACTTACAAAAACGACAAACGAATATTCTGAGGTCAAGATCGGAGACATTGGGATGGTTATACTTGTCGACGGAACTAGAATCCTGGTGAAATGGGAAGCTGCCGGGATGGTCCCAATAATAAAAGGGGAAGATGATTACGAGGTCTTGACCCCGCATGAAACCATAACCTTCAAGGTGTCGTTTAACCCCCAGAACCCGAGGTACGACAACGTGTTTTTTGGGAACGGCCTGGCAAACTTACTTGAAGAATGGCGGGGGTTGTTAAAGGGCGGGTTTACATTCGAAATAGAAAGGCCTGATGCTGAATGACATAAGCAGCTAGTGCTGGCGACAAACTGGCAAGGCTTTCGTAAAAATTTGATGTTCAAGAGGGAATTGGCGCGCAGAAAACAAGATTGTTTAGGGGGAACTGAAATGAATCCAAACAGAAGAATCTTCACGGGATTGCACTTTATATCGTGTGAAAGCGCCCTAATCTTAGTCGGCCAAACTTATGACGACTTCCCTATCTATGAATGTGGGATTCATCATGAGATATACGAATTAAGAAACGGCCAGTATAAAGAAATTGGGGAAGTGGACTAATGAAGTCAGGGACATATTAGACGCTGTCAAACCCAGTATGATCGTATAGCGGCTGGCAGCTCACCACGGCCAAAAAGGAGCAAGAAGGATCGTCATGAGGCGCACCGCCTATCGGGTGGTCGACTTGGTCTTGAACTTGGGAATCTTAGGATAAAGAAATACGGGAACATAGCCGTCGCATTTGTGATAATATAGGAGGTTGTTGAAAGTGATAAGAGGAAGCAAAGTAATCTTACTACTACTGGTTGCCGGCGGGTTAGGGTTGATTTATCTTTTAGGCGGATGGGCGTTCGGGATATTACTGGAACCTCTCGGCAAAATCATTTTCTGGCAGTTCCTTATATTCGGCTTAGTCATCCTAGCGATACTAGGCCTGGTCGTTCTGGTAATCATAGGCATCATCGAGGCTCTCGGGTGTGGTTGAGGTTGCTCACCAAAGTGACGAATTCTTTATCCCAGGGCGGCATTGCGGACGTCATCGAGTTCCAGAAGACGCACGTTAACGAACAGGTACGGTATCTCGGGGTCCTCGGGGCCACAGAAATCGTCCCTGGGCTATCTTATGACACCATAATCCCGATCAGGACCAGAGAGAATAATACCCGCATCGACGTAGCAGCCCTGGACCGGGTGGTTGACACCATCAAGAAATACCATAAAGAAGGGTCCAGCGTCGTCGTCTTCTGTGCAGCTGGTGTAGAACGGTCGCCGTTGGCTGTGATATATTATTTGTATAAGACTAACGCACTGCCTCTCCGGGAGGCATACCAGTTTTACAGGACAAGACGGGCTATCTTGTCGAGTATAGAACAGGACATAGCAGACATCGAGACGGCAGAAGGGGGGAGATTATATCATGCAAGCGAAAAATCTCATAGACGTACTAGCAAGTCCAGAAATGCGCAGGTTCATAACCCTGCCAGAAAAGGAGCAGAATGAGCTGGTCGGCATATTCAACTCATTGCCAGACACATTACAGAAATTTGTCACTCCTGACCGCCTTGACGGCTGGACATACAACGTTTCAGACCCTAAGGAAATCGTCAAAACTATACGTTATAAGCTCGCAAAAGAAGGCGTAATTCTCAGGCTCACAAAGACGCTCAGAGAGACCGGCAGTTGTAATTACATGTTTGAAAGCGGGGCGTCCTTCACACTCAGATTCAAAGAAACAATAAAGCATGGCCTCTCGTCTACCTCCCCTGTGCACCCTGGTACGTATGATGTTGGCAAGATTACTGTGGTGTTGACTATCGGATCGGCCAAAATCCATGCGATGTATTCCGGACCAGCTGTCGATGTCAGTTGGGTGGATTGGATAATACCCCAACTGGTTAATAAAACCTTGCACCTCGACGCCATCACTGATAAGGCCATCCTAAAAGCAGGGTTCGACGAGGCAACGTTCAACGACATCCTGGAACGGGCTATAACAAAAAACGTTTCATTAGAAACGGCGATGGCGTTGACATGATATTGTCAAGAAATAACGGTGAGCCGGCCAGCAGTCGTGATGCTGAGCAGTGTAAGAACGATATAGAGAATAGGTGATATAAATGACCAATACGGCAACTGTGGAGATACATCTTTCAGAACCTGGCAACAAAAATTCAATGAGGGTAGTGTTCACAGAATTCAAGGGCTGGGTAGCTGTAGATGGGGCAAGCGGGATGGCTCTACAATATTTGATAAGCAGGTTCGGGACCCGGGTCAAGAAGAACGTCTTCGAGACCACTGACCCAGAGATCATCGATCTTGGCAAGAAACTAGTTACAGCGAACCATCAGGAGAAACATAAGGTCGTGTTCAAGGCTGCCAGAAAGATAGTTGATAGGGAACCGAGCACAGACCAGCCAAACGCAGTGTTGGATTTTGGGCTCATCCGGGCGACCAGGGTGACTTTGAAGGCCGGGTCTAGCGACATCGGCAAGATTACATTGACCAGAAGTCAGGGCCTGGTGAACCTCCTTACCTTCATTGGCAAGGCATCGAGGTTATGCGGTGTCACCACTGATGACATGTTTGAACTGAAGATAGACCAGGGGGCCATGGCCAAGATTCTGACAGCCAGCAAATCCCCATTAGGCGGTATCTGCCGGGCGTTCGACCCTGACAACCCAGGTGGGTATGATGAAATGGTCAAAAGCATAGAAAGGGCAAAAGAACGCAAACGTGTCATTGAAGCGAAGTTCAGAGCCCTTGCTTCTGGGAGCCAGCTGACGCGCAGGACCCCGCTCGGGAACGTCGCAATAAAGCTGGTCAAATCAAGGGCACAGTCCTGGTTTACACCTGCATATGATATGACCATGATCTTGCAGGGGAATACTATCACCATCACCAAAGTCATAAAAAGACTCAATAAAGACGATGCAATCAAGATCGCGTTCAGGGATCGGCCACTCGCCATAATGGAAGGATCGTATATAATGAAAACACCCAATTCGGTAATCTCGGCTTCCTTTAATGAAGACGGAGATGTCGAATGGTCAGACATTCTGACAGCCGTTGCTCAGAAACTTCCAATACTTTCTGTGATAGCGCTCAACCTGCCAAATAACGAAGAGAGGTGATGAGATTGGAAACAACTAAGATGTTCGGCATTGCAGATTGCCATGGGGTCGAAAGCTTTATACCGTATGTCAATGGGGCTGAGACTGCCGGGCTCCTGTTTACATTAGACTTGAGGGCCATGGCCAACAGGCAACGTCATGCCGTCGTATATATCGTGGACCTCCCAGCAAAGGCTGTCGATGACATCAACAAAAAACTAAAAGGCACCAACCCTGGGAGATTCAAGGCGGCCCTAGAGTCCATAAAGGCGCAGTCGGTCAGGGTCCTATTCTATGAGAACGGCCGTCTTGAGACCCCGGACAGGTCTTCACATTACATGAAGTCCTGGGGACTGATACCGAACGACGGCCTGGACCCCTTCTTTTAGAAAAACTGGTGCCGGGCTGGTCAGAACAAAGGTTCGATTGTGTCTGGGTCAAACCGTTGAGGACACGGCGCAAAGTGTTGTATGATACGGTTACTACATAGCCAAATAGGCAGGCGGTGTTTGTGGAGTGAGCGAAGAAGCTACCTTGGTCGTTTACATTAATGGAAAGGAAACGATATATAATCTCCGAGACTATACAATGGAGATTGAAAAGGAACGGGTCAAGACCGGGCTCTTTTCTGAGAAATTAGAAATATACGGTCTTAGGATTACAAGCATCTATTCGGATAGAGTCGGAACAAAGGACTGGGGCCTTCCCGATGAAGAGGTCTGGGTCGGCGCCCCTTTTGCCTGGCGCATTCTCCGTGGTGAAGCAGAAGAGGTATATTACGCCCAGCACAAAGACGAAATGATAAAAGAAATGAGTGTGAAGGGCGAGGTCCGCACAAAACGGAGACTGGAGGCGACAGAGAGATGACAGAGTCATTCCCTTCCTTCTATTTCATAGGAATGGCATTTATAATTATTTCAATCGCGACCGGAATCTATTTTAATTTGTTTAATTGGAATACGTTTGGGTCCGGCCAAGAGATAGAAATGGTGGTAGTTATGGTCAGTGGGATTATATTGGTGGGTATAGGAAGAATCGTCCAGCTACTCGAAGATAGCGCGGCTGCAAATCATAAAGGACGTAGTTGATAAAAGAAAGCAAGTAACCCAGGAATCAGTCACAAGCATAGGCTGAAAACACAAACTGCGTATATTGTAATACGCTTGTGCTTGCATGAAAGGAGTGAGATAACATTGATAGCTAAAAATACGGATAATTTTGAAAACATCAAAATAAGCTTCTGGGATGGTATCGGATTTGAAACTCGGACTGAGTGTATCAAGCCTGGGGCATCGCTCTCTGGACGTATACTCCTGGCTATCACAAAGAAAGGCGTGTTTGTAAAGGATAGACCCGCTTCTGCTAGAACTTGTGGATATCAAGTTTGGTCGGTTCCTTCCTCATTGGCGACCCTCATCAACACGGTAAACTACGGTACCCCGGAACAAACCATAGCACAAGTGTTATCAGGAACTCTTGATGAAGCCAGCCTTCGTCCAACGCAAGATGCTATTGACCGGGCTTTGGCTGTTCTACGCCGTCTGAAGCGGAAGAACACTGTCTTGGCCTTACAACGTCCAGAAATCACAATCAGACTAGCAGACTGGGGTACTGCACCGGGGAATAATTTCAGCTACAACCCATATGTCATAACGGCAGCGTTGAAACTTCCCATCAAATATCTAGTTTTAATGACAAAGGCGGACGTCGTCAGGTTCATCGAAACCCCATTATCAGCTGTACGTTTTGATATAAATACGAAAGATCTTGAAGCGGTATTCGTAGATGGGGTTGTCTACACCCGGTCAGACACCTGGGGTTTGTTCCAAACTAAACAGATGTTGAAAATACTTGAGATACCTAAAGGGACGCCAAGGAGTCATCTTACACCTGAAATATATGACGCAATATCCAAGGCTACCAATAAAGGCATCCCAGTATCAGCGGTGTTGGCGCTAAAAGAGCAGTAACCGTGCCCTTTGACGGCTACAACGCAGTGTGAACTGACAAATTCACAATTGCAGGTCAAAAAGGCCTCCTAAGATATTGTAGGTGAAACAAATGGAAGAAATAATGGTCAAACCAAGCCAGCACTACTCGTTCAATGTCAGGCAGCATGAGTTGTATCTGGCCCCGGTCCTAAAAGCATTGGTGATGTTGCTCATTGGCCGTCATGGGGTCTTCGTCAGCGCTGAACATGAGAACGCACACCAGCGATGGAAGGTCCCTCCCGAGGTGGCAGACTTCATACTTCTGGCAGGGTACGGCCCCAAAACGTTCGACTACCAAAATTCCATCAAAAAGAGCGTTGTCGGGGCAGAATTGATCCTGAATCCTTATCTTGAGCAAGAAATAGCGGCACTGAAGGGCAACCTCGACGAATATGCAAAGTTATGTTCCGGGGCAGCGCAGGTGCTCATACCCTTTCCACACGGCATGATGACGGTGCACCGGGATTTCAACTTCAGACCGCAAAAAAGGCCAATAGACGTCTTGACGTGTCAGACGAGGCATGTCAAACTAGACCTCCTTACATCTATATTTGACGAGACTGTTTTCTTAAAGATGGTCAACACCCCACTCGGTTTTATCAAGGACGTATTGTATTACAACCCGTTCCATCCTTCATGTTTCGACCTTGACGGGATACGATACTGCCAAAACACGATTGATGAAACAGGCGTGTACTACCTGGACGGGGCCGTTAAATACGGCAAAATAACGGCCAGAAATTTCGATATAGACACGATCAACGGGCTAATCAGGGCTATTGAAGACGATCTGCCCCTTACTGCGGCGTTAGCCCTCCAAACCAGAGGTGATTAAAAATGACAGATACCGCAATCATAAGCATCGATTTTAATGGGTCGCCAAGTTTTGTGGTCAAAGGCAGGCGGTGGTATCCGGTAACATCGGTGTTAAACGCCCAGATACTCCTCTGGATAGGTTCGATGGGGAAGTGCGTTAGAACGTATGAGACCAGCACCTCCAAACACCGGATGCAGACCTGGAAAATACCAACAAGCCTCTTGAAAATGATAAATCTGGCGTGCCATAGCACCCGTTTCCCGAGAAAGATAGAAACGGCGCTGTATTCGGGGAACTTTTCAGACCTGAAAGGCGCCGATGCAGAGCTCGAGATCATCGCACGAGCCATCGAAGCGCATTCTGAGCCTGAAACCAAACCGTTTATCGTCACTCAACCCAACGGCGCCGTCCTTGTGCTGCGCCGAAAAATCGATAACGAATGGGCCAATACTGTCACATACAAGACCGCCAAGCATTTCGTAGCCTTCAAAACAGATTACGCATCTGAGAGGACTTTCATAACGATATTGCGCAACCCCCTGGTATGGGTCGGCAGGGCGTTGAGGAAGAAAATTTTTGAATACGGCGTCATCAGGTTTGATGGAAAATACTATACGACCTGTCCTCAGAGGATGAGAAGCACCTTCACCCCAAACTCGGTATTCGACGGGGCAAAGGTGGTCAAAATCAGTAGCAAGTCGTTCAACGCCCTCCCTCTATGGACCCCGGAGTTTGGGAAAACGGTCTACAAGGCCATCAAATATGACGTCGACATCGGTGTCGTCGAAAGTCTGCAACGGTAGACGGGCGTTATACGATAAAGGAACCTGCTAAGATTCTTCTCTCTCAGTTATGCAACCACCAATGTGCAGACGAGAGCACCAATGATATAAATGGGCCAACAATGATTCCCGTTAGACGATGAACGCACATTCAGTTGATAGGTGAGACAATGCTAAAGACCACAATCGAGATATATCTAAAGCCGGGATGGTTTAACTCAATGAAAATCGTATTCCCTGACACTGGTGGCTGGGTAGCTGTTGGCACCAAGAGCGGGTTGGCCCTGTTATATTTAGTAGCGAAACTCGGAACACGGGTCAAGAAGAACGTCTTCGAAACCACCGATCCAGAGCTCATCGAGATTGGCAAGAAACTAGTTACAGCGACGCGACATGCAAAAAACAGGATTATATTTGAATCTATAAGGCAGGTTATAAAGAGGGAGAACTCGCCAGGACCTGTCAATGCGACGCTGTATGTTGGTCGTCCCATAGGGATAAACATAGATTTGGTTGATAACAACCGCGTCCTGGGAGGCGTAATGCTGAGAAGGGGCCAAGGGTTGATGAACCTCCTTACATTTCTTGGAAAGGAATCAACGTTGTGTGGAATTACTCCAGGCCTAGATAATACACTAAAATTAAACGTAAATCCTGCTGCGATGACTAAACTCTTGGTAGCAACAAAATTCCAGACCAGGAGCATATGCAGAGCGTTCGACCCGGATACCCCAAATGGATACGAGTTGGGCGTTAAAGGGGTTGAAAAGGCAAAGGAGCGTGAACGTTTAATCAAAGCAAAGGAGCGGGCGCTCATCTCTGGAAAGACTATGACAACACAGACTCGATTTGGAAGTATCACAATAACGGTCAAAAAATCAAGACAGTGGCGCAGACACCGCCCCATCTATGACATTTATTTGACCCTTGAAGGGACAACGATAAAGGTCATCAAGATATCGAAAAACCATTATCCTAGGTTTTTCATAACTCGCCTGCTCAAGTCAGGTTTTTTGGCCAGTCGGGATTTACCAACCTTAATGAGAGGGGTTTATAAAGTCAAAAACCCGACAACCGCCGTTTCGACAGAACGGCTAGGCGACCTTACCTGGGACGACGTGGCTACAGCGATAACAAACAACATCCCACTGACTGTGATGTTATCGCTTAAGTGAAGGGATGCCAAACGGCAATACAGATCCGCTCTATCAGACTTTCTCAGCATCCTATGGTTAAGAGATGACATCGGTGGGTTAACATGAATGAGGTGGTGTTTAATGAACGAGAAGGTCACAATAAGTCTTGATTATGAAACAATATTTAGGACTAAAAACAACACCGTAGCCCCAGGAAGTGCTCTCACCGCGCGCATAATCCTGGCCATCGCAAAAAATGGAACACTTATAAAAAACGAGCCGGCATCTACAAAAACGCATGGATACCAGGTGTGGTCAGTGCCAAAACCGGTGGTAGACCTAATTAACATGGTGTCATATGGTGTCAATAACCGAACTATTGAACGGGCGCTGTCAGGGAACTTAGATTTAGCAGAAATCGCTTCAAAACAAGAAATGATTGACCGTGGGCTAAAAGCTAAAACCCAATTATCACATGGGAAAACAGTATCGGTGTCAAAAAACCCAGAAATCACGATACGCCTCACAGAGAACCAGCCACGACCGTTAGGTTGGTTTAGGCTCTATACAATAACAGCCAACTTAACCACACCAGTCAAATACTTAATTCAGTTAAACACCAACGATGTCATCAAAACCGTCAGCGACCCTAAAAGAAACGTCCGTTCTCATATAAGAAATTCACTATACGTCGCTCTCCTTATGAACGACACCATGCTATTCGCTATTGGAACATCCTCAAATAACAAGCAGCAAGCCATGGCGGCCTTAGAAGTGCCTATGAAAACACGTAGTATTGCGCTTACAAATGAAACTAGCCCTCTTGTGTTAAAGGCTATAGACAC
>JAEHJW020000839.1_pt1 | contig 72217 bp, 104 predicted proteins | sample 9271431 | NCBI WGS metagenome assembly JAEHJW02 | reverse complement strand
GGGAGCCCCCCCCTTTGCTCTATAATATAGGTGTGCAGGCGCGCGTGCGCGTGCAGGCGTGCGCGCATGTGCAGGCGCGCGTGCGCGTGCAGGCGTGCGCGCATGTGCAGGCGTGCGCGCATGTGCAGGCGTGCGCGCATGTGCAGGCGTGCGCGCATGTGCAGGCGTGCGCGCATGTGCAGGCGTGCGCGCATGTGCAGGCGTGCGCGCGCGTGCATCCGTGCGCGCGCGTGCATCCGTGCGCGCGTGCATCCGTGCGCGCGTGCATCCGTGCGCGCGCGCATCCGCGCGCATCCGTGAGCGCGCATGTCCCGCGCAAAAGGGCTTCTCTTTCCGAACGGCATTTCCCGGCCATTAGAAGCCCGCTGACGGCCGTTGACGTGCGCCGAGCCATATCCGAGCCTATATCACTAGCCGGGCCTCCACGGCCTTCTAATCGCGTTCTAGGGCTGTTTCATTTTGAAACAAATGCTTTAGTCGGCCGTCTGCAATTCGGAATCGAAAAGCAATCGCGCGCCGCGTTGCGCTGGCGAGGTCGATTGCATCCGCGAAATGCCCCTAGAACGCCATTAGGAGGGCGTACAACGGCAATGGCGTTTGAGGCGCCCCCGATAGAGCGCCGCTAGCTCGATTGCCGTTGTACGCCCTTCTAATTCAATCGGCGCGATTGCAGACCTCGAAAGGCCGATCAAGGGCGCGAGTGCAGAACTATCGTAGGTTAAGAGTTAAGGTTAACGCCGCAGCCGATTTTTACTTTTCGTAAAGGTTATTTAATAAGGTTAACGCCGCAGCCGGTCATTAAACGAAAAGATGCGCCCGGAATAATCCGGGCGCATCTTTTGTCGATAAGCTCAAGCCGCCTCTTCGATTTCTTCACCTTCGATTTGCTCGCCTTCGCTATTAGAAGCGTCTGCAACGTCGCTAAACGCATTCAGGAACGCATTTGCAGTCGCGGCGGCGCTGGCGACACTCGATAAGATATCCGGCTTTTCGCGCAACGCCGTGATCCAATTCTGCAAATAGGCGAAGTTTTTTCCTTCATTGTTGAGACCGAATTGCGGAAGAGTAAAGCAAACGCACAATTCCGCCGTAAGCTCTTCAAGCGCATAGTTGCTTGAGCCGAAACGTCCAGAAAGATCGCGCTTGAGCCGCTTTCCAGTCCAATGCGTCAATTCGTGAATTGACGTCGAATAGAAAGCGTCGGCGCTTTCGAACTGTTCGAACAGCGGCATTTCGATGCGATCAACGGCCGGAATATAGCAGGGCGTAACGGTTCGCGCGCTATAGTTGATTTTGGCCGGAATTGCGGAGATGTATTCATCCGCCCTTGCGTTTCGCTCATTGTGCGAAACTTCAATTCCGTTTTCGGGAAATTGATGCAACTTTGTTGCATCAATATTTTCGCATTGTTCGAGATGGAAAACGAGGTAAGACCTCGCCATGAAAAAATATTTCGGGTCTTGGGGCGTGCTATCTTTCTTAGCAGCACGCGAGTAATAGAAAATGATTGTTGACTTTTCGCCCTTCCGGACGTGACCTCCGCAAGCAATCGCTTGCTTATAGGTGAGCCATCCGCCGTCGATAGGCCGGCCCGTCATCAACAATTGAATGATATTGAGACCTCGATATGAAGCGCCGGAGACCGCGTTATACGGAAGGCCAGTTGCGCTTTTGCTCGCCTTGAATTGTTTCCGCCAAGGGATAACGCCCTTTTCCAACTCGGAAATTATTCTATCGACCATTTTTTGCTGTTCAGCGTGCATTGCAACTACTCCTATATGACAACGCGACACTATCTAACATAGGAACCGGCGCAAGCGGCAATAGCAGATATAGTTAATTATGTGTTAATTAACGATGACGTGCATTAAATGGTAAAGAATTAACGTTAACGCAGAAGATAGCTGAATTAAGACTTTGTTTACGTTATGAATTAACGTTAATCCTGGGACTACAGAATTAAGATTTCGTTTACGTTACTAATTAAGGTTAATCCGGGGCCGTGGGATCGAGGAGCTAGTTAACCTTAATGCCGGATTAACCTACTTCTGCAATAAGATTATAGAAGCTGGAAATTTCCTTGACTAATGGCGAAATATCATAAACCGCTGCAAAATGTTGCGCGTTGCATGAGTTGCGCGTTTTCTTTGCATTCGCGCTCCGGCGCATCTCTTTATAGAAGTCTCTTCCCATAGTGAAAAGGCTTTCTTTCGACGTGCAGCGTACCGTAGTTACAAGGTCGCCGTCTTGACGCTCTACCGTCAAAACTTTGACGTTGTAAGCGTCTGCAATAATCAATTCAGTCACAGCCCGCCATGCGCCGCCGTCGAGGCGATGCGCGCGAATGTGTTTGATCTTGTAATTCGGAAGCGCCGCCATCGGATCAATAATCCTCTTCTATTTGTTCATCGGCCTCATATTGACTGTTAGCCAATACCTCCGGCCGATAGTGAGAAAGTTTTTCCTTTTCACACTTGTCGCAAGTGTAGCAAAGAAAAATGTTGCGCGCATCGTATTGCGCATCCGGATATTCGCCGGACCCGCAAGGGCATTGTTGCAATCTCGCCATTACTTCATCTCCTTTTCTATTTGATCCGCAAAGGTCTCATACTCCTTCGCCGTTTTCATCAAGCCTCGATGACGGCAAAGCTTCGCATTTGTGCGAGCTAAGGAAACAATCTCCCTTAGCTTTTTGCGTTCCACCTTGTCCATTTCAGGCCAAGGTTTCAATAGAAGGGCCGATTTCGTTTTGACGTAAGCTTGAGCTATTATCTCATGCATGAAGCTTACTCCTACATAGCGAAACGAATTACTTCGTCTCTTGCATGTATTGAATAACCTTGCGTTCAAATGAGGCTTGACGTTCGCGCAATTGCGCCTCGGCGCGCGCCGCGTCATCCGCCTGCGACTGTTCGAGACGTGCGGAATTTCGATACATATCGGCGATTTGTTGAGGCGACATATTGTCGCCGAGATAGTAAGCATATCCTATAAAGGCGATAGCCATAATTCCAGTAATTTTAAACATCTTTCAGACCTCCTAATTATGGCGCGAAATTTCAACTCCGCAGCCTTTTGGACTTTCCACATAGATGCGCGCGCCAGATGGCGAAAGCTTGCGATAGCTTTTCATGAGATGCGCGAACAGGTCGCGCATCGTCTCGCGAATGTCTCGATTGCCAGCCTTGAACCAATCATCGCCAGCCGCTTCACTAGCGCGCTGGAAAGCTTGCGCCCTTGTGTCGCCGTAGGCATAGAACGAACAGGGCGAAAGTTGATTGTAAATAGTCACAATCCATTTGTCGCGCATTGCGTTCCCTTTCTCTTGCAACATTGGCAGACCTCCATTTAGGCGAGGCGCAATTCGTTTGCGCGCTTCGCGAGATATTGCAGACGATTGAATGTGTGAGGCGCAATCGCGTGCATTGTCTGCCAGTCAAATCCGAACATTCCGCCGCCAGCGCCATCCTTTCGATATAAACTGATAATATTCCAGTATTGCCAAGCCGCGTTAGCGTAGGATTGCGGGACCAGATTATAGCGCATGGTTAACCTCCGGTTTATGGATCAACAATACACTAATAGAAGTCCCTTGCAAGCTCTAATTGAAACTATAGTTACTTTTTGGTTTCCGATTGATCGTTTTCACAGCCGTCGAGCGTTACAGTCGAAACCATGACATGCTCAAAACCGTCATCATAGCAAGCTTGCATCGCCTTTTGCTTTGCGTCATCAACGCCTAGCGCTTCGACGCGATAGGTATGTCTGCGATAGTGCTTTGCACCAATTGAACCGGCTAAGCTCGAATAGGTTGCGCAAAGGAAAAATATCAAACAATCCCCTTTCGATCTTCTACTCTTTCCGCTTTCGCAATTGCCTCTTCGGGACTGCGAGCGCGAACAAATTGAACAGTCCAAGGGACGGGCGAAAATCCGCAAGTCCCACATCTGCCCTTCGGACGAACAGCGTATCGACCGTCTCTCAGAAGCGTTGCTTCTAATTCAACATGTTGAACAACGTAACCATCGCCGCGCTGTTCGATTGATTTGATTACACGTCGCGGCTTATTCATTAAACGCCCCTGCGATAGCGCGCTGCAATGCGCAAGTCAGTGATAGCAGTCTCGATTTGCGCAATGTCGGATTTGATTGCCTTCACGCGATTGGAAAAGTTTTTGTTGCTTTTGCAGAGCGCGAGTTCGGCTTTCCGACGCTCTAGCATACGCTCGAATTGCGCCAATTCGCGCTTTTCATCATCGCTCAAGGCGATGGCGATAGCAGGCGAAAGGAACAGGGCGAATTCCGTGAGAGTGTGAGCGAAGGACATTTGCGTTACTCCATTTGATGGAATGACAATATCAAATCAAGTCAGGTGTGCAATAGCCGCTTTTGTAAATGGTAAACGCTTGCTTGCCTTTCTTAGCGCAATGCGAGCCGTGGCGCAAGGATCGAGGATCGAGGATCGAGGTTTGAAGGGCGAATGCCGCGCCAGAGGCGAGCCGTGGCGGCGGCTCGCTCTATACATAAGGAAAGGGGCGGCGCTCCCCGCCGCCCCTTCGTCGCTTGTCGCTTGTGCAGCGGGCCGGCTAAGCGCGCTTACGCCGCCTGCTGTTCGTCGGCCGCGTCCGCCTCGGAAGTGCTTTCGCCCTCGGAAGTGCTTTCATCCGCCAACTCGACCATTGGCGTAAACTTGATCTTGCGCACGTTGCTGTCGCCCTCCTTGCCTCGGACGGAAACGACGCGAATGCCGACGCCCGTGTTGGCCGAAAGCAAAGCCTTTTCCAGCTTTTGCAGCGCCGAAGTGATGATTTTCGGCGAGGAGGCGCCGCCGCCCTTTTCGCCGAGTTTTGGCGTGTTGGGGATTGCAACGCTGATGGCCTTGGCGGAAGTGAGACCGTTCCAGATTTGAAGAGCGCAAAGCGCCGGAAGAGCGCCGGGGCGCAAGTCGGTTTTCTTGAGCAATTCGACCAAATCAGGGAACTTCTCATAAGCGGAATAATCCGCCGTGGCATTCTGTTCGCGCGCCTTCGCGAGCAATTCATTCAGCGCCGAAATTTCCTTTTCGTGCGCCGCGTGAACTTCCGCCAGCGCCGCATTGACGCGCTCGGCGATAGCCGCTTCGAATTCCGCCTCATTCGGGAAAGTGACCTTGGACATGATATAATCCTTTCTATTTGGTTTCGACGATTGAACTGTGAACGCCCTTTCTCTAGTCTAATTCTCTTGAAACCGCAAGGGCGAATTTGCAGTTCCCCGAATATGGTTTCAATCCTCGAAACCATAAAGGCGGAGCTTGCGGCGATTGAATTCGCGTTTCGATGCAAGGTTCAAAGCGCGGCGCGGCATATCGCGAATGCATTTCGGCAATTCGCCGTCATCGCCCGCTCTATCATATCCGCTCTTGCGAGCCGCACATTGCGCCGCCGTTAGCGCCGTGTACTCGATTTCATTCTCTTGGCCGCGCATTGTGAGACCTCGTTTCGTTTCGCCGCGTCTGCGACAATCGAGCAATAGCAGACGTTCGGATTAGTGCAAGCGCCGAGTTGCAGACATATCCCACATGGTTAATTATCGGTTAATGCATCTCCGCAGCCCACATGCGCGCGTTAACGTTATTAAATAAGGTTATTCTTTTGCTAGAGATAAAAATAAAGCCGGCAAAAGCCGGCTTACATGATAAATCGCGCTAGGCCACATAGAATGTAACAAAGCGATTTTGTAAAGATTGGTTAACCCATTCTACCGCTTGCTTTCGGACGTGTTCTAGCTGCTCGTCCGAATGTCCATTTCGGTTTGAATAGATAATACCCCAATTGTATATGCCGCTGGCATAACGAAGAGAATATCCGTAAACACTCGCGACAATTTCAGCTTCGATAAATCCAATTTGGCTAAGCATGATTTGCGCTTTCGGAAGCGCTTCACTTCCCAAACGGTTTTTTGTTTTGCTGACTTGCACATCTCGCAGTTGAGAATATCGCAGATATGCGTCGTTTCCAGCGATAACAATCCTCGGCATTTGCACATCTCCGTTTGCTGATGATTGTCTTATAAATGCATTCCAAAAACACGCAAGCAACTTTCGATCCTATGGTTAAGAATATTTTGAAACAAATTACAAAGCCTCTTCAATACTCGAAAAGTCGCAATGCCATGTCACGCCGCTTGCGAGCTTCAGTTTTAGGATCCAATGAAGGAAACCGGGCTTAGGATTCTCGATATAACGAATAGAAAAATTCATTTTGAAGTCTCCTCCCCACATATCAAGGGAACGATTGCCCGGTTTCAGTTATAGGAGCGTGTAAACGGCCGGAAGTTTTTTCGTCTCTTCCGTCATCGAAGAGCGCGCTTTATCAATCGCCAACTCCGCATTGGATCGACTGGCGAATTCATGGGCGCGCGAACTGTCAAGCGTATAAACGCCCTTTTCCGTGAGATAGAAAGTCGCCTTACGATAGGTGAAGCGAACGATAAACATTTGTTTTTCTCCTATTTTAGCAAGCCATCATTGATGGCGAAAACCGCGTCGATTGCGTTCGAATAGCACATCCGAACGTCATTAGGATCGAATGAGACAGTTGCAGTCGGATGATTTGCAAACGTCGCGTAAGCCGCGCGAGCTTCACTTTCGCTTTCGACCCATATCTGAAAAGACAAACCGGAACTTGCTTTAGGGCGAATTATGAGGGGATAAATCAGCTTCATGTCTTGCTTCTCCGATTTTGATAACGGAAGCGCCGCGCAAAACATATGAAGGATAATACTTGCGCGCCGTTTCAATCGCCGTTTGCGCCTCTTCTGGCGTCTTGTAAACGGAAGCCCTTTGAACGTCAAGGGTAAGGACAGTCCCGCGCAAAAAGAGAATGCAACCTTGCGTGACAGTGTGAACCTTAAACATTCTTTGCCCTTTCATTGCGAAGAGTGACAGTGACTTGATCGCTCATTGTGAGACCTCGATTACTGGATTTTGTTTGTCGAAAAAAGACGGCCGTTGATGAAATGTTCGCGCCAGATTTCGCAATGAATGTTACAGTGATCTTTGAAACGGCGCGCATCCGAAATAGTGTCGAAAGTATCAAGAATGTCGGTATCATCGTCCACATTGACAACGGTATAAACGTCGCCAGTGAAATTGTCTGCATCCTTCAACATAGCAATTTCTTCGTTCTATAGGTCCATTTTGATAGCGGATTGTTTGATTGATGCAACATCTATTTTGCAGCACTCAACTTATGGTTAACGTCCACTTAACTCCACAACCTGGGCGTTAACGTTATTAAATAACCTTTATATCCGGTTAAGAAGCGCTGAAATTATAGTAAATCTCCATTAACAAATGCAATAGACCCTAGAACGCATTAGGAGCCTCGCCAGTGGCAAAGTCGCGCTCAAGCTATGTCGGGTCGGAAAAACGAAAGTTGCCAATCTTCGGAACATAACGAGAATTTCCGAAATGTGCAGAAAAACAGAAAACAATTTCACTCATGGAATTGCGCCGAGTGCAAGATCAAATATTGTGCAGTTAGAGGAATGGTTAACGATTCGTTACTTTGATTGACCGGATTATTACAACTAAAGTAACGGATCATCAAGGTTAACAAATCGTTACCTTGGTTGATCGAATTGCGACTGTTCGTTAGCGAATTATAAAGGTTAACAAACCGTTACTCTAGTTGATCGAATTGCATCAAATAAAGTAGCAATTCGTTAGGGTTAATGAAGTCTTACTTTGATTGATCGAATTGATCCAATCACGCTAATGGATTATTAGGGTTAACGAAGTCTTACTTTAGTTGATGGTTTTCAGATCGTACCTTCATGATTTGTTAAGGTTAACGTATTGTTGCTGTTAACGCTGGGTTAACGTTAATTCGTAAGGTTAACGAGCGCATGTGTGCAAAAGAAAAGCGCACAAAATGCAAAAGGCCGGATGGTTAATCCGGCCTTAATTCAATTGCTTGGATTGCAGACGTTAAGAATGTGTATGTCCATCCTTTTCAATTCCTAGCCACATTCCGCAAAAGGGAACCATGACGCAATCGAAGCTCGAATGCGCCGTCTTGCGGAATTGCCGATAGGTCTGATCCAACGGCTTATCGCCGTTTTGCTGGCGGTTATAAATCCGTAGCAGCGCCGTTCGTTGCGCCCGCGTTATCGGTCGCAACGTCAACGGCAAATTGTGCAGCACGCGAGCGCGCAAATCATCGTCGCGGCTTACCGCGCGCCTGCAAATCATGCGCGCCTCATGATATGTCATCGGCGAATTGTCATATACGGATTTCCAGTCATCCGCGCCGGTACTGATTTCGGCGATGAAAGACATTTGATGAATGATAAGCTTTACCGCCGCATCCTTATGCAAGGGAATGTTATACTCGAAACATTCCTTACATGCGTCGATCAGTGAATACGCCATGCCAGAGATATTTACCGCGCCATCGGAAATGGCGAGCGCGTCTCTATGCCGTTTTGACATTGTTCTATCTCCTATTGCTGGGAATAAAGATGCAAGCGATTGGCGATGACGCTTTGCCAGTCGATTGAACGTGCAGCGCGCCTGCTATTGGAGGGCTTGCGCAACGGCTTGGCGAGGTAAAGAGACCCGCCAACGCGACCAATGCGCCAGTGATACAGCCCGCCGACTTTGCGGATCGAAAGCGCCGAGAAGGTCGGCGCGAGAATAGAAGAAAACATTGTTGCGCCTCCTATCGAACGATTGCAGACGGATCAGGGTGGTTATAATCCCAAATGCAAGCCGCGATTGTATCGTGATATGCGCGCGATCCGTGGCGCAACGTGCGCAATTCGGGGCAATGCCAATGTTTGACATAGTGGCGATGCGCATCCTCCGCATGAGGCGAGCTTAGCAGGAAAACGAGAATTGCAAATTTCGACACTAGATGCGCCTCCTATAAGTGAAAGGGCTTGCGCCCTTCCGTTAGATTTTGATGATTTGTTGCTGGCGAGTGTTAGGCGAGATAACCAAACGGCCGAAAGCGCCATTAGCTCGGCAAATCGTGTTGGCAACGTCGATAACTTCGCGTTGAGAAGCCCAAGTCATGCAATCCATTTTGCAGCCGTTAGGCAAAGTCACATCGCCGCGCAAACCATGTGCCGTCCGTTCGAAGTGCAGATAAGACGTTTGTTGATTGCGGAGACCCATGACCTTCACTCCAAAAAATTCCGTGACCCGTGAATATCATATATAGGGAACGTTGCAAGCGCTGATTTGCATCAGCGCTTGACGTGGTTAAAAAGGTCTTAACGCTGCGACCAGAAATATTTAACCATATCGCCCGCAAGCAATACTGTATTTGAATATGAGCGAATATTGAAACCGTTTTGCAGCGCCAGAACGCCCAAATCCGCATAAGACAATTTCAAGATGGCTTCGAACAGCGTCTTGCGATTTTTGAAATTGTGGATTGCGTAAAAGTTGGACATTTGCCTTACTCCATTGATAGAGCCATAAAACATGATTTTGATATTGGTGCAATAGTTTTTATTGCAGCACTTGTTTTATGGTTAATTTTCCCCTTACTTCTATTGCGGCAGCAGTTGGCGCATTAACGTTATTAAATAACCTTAATTTGCAGATAACGTGTTGTCGTTTTTTGATCGACGCATTAACCTTATTAAATCACCTTAACGGCATGATAACGAGAAATGAGATTGTAAACTAAAAAGTAACCATACAATAAGAAGCGCTGCAATGGCGCTCGAAATCGTCTTGACTTTTTGCATATCATATCCCCGGCTTAGCTTTGCAGCTTGCCGGGGAATGCTTAACAAAGAGTTAAGCAAATCCATATTTAGCCGCACAAATCGGGCCGATGCCGCGCGCAACGCTTTCTGGATTTTCGAGAAAGCGACCGCAAATGGCGCAATCGCCGGTCTGCTTTCCATAGGCGATTGCTTCGGCGAGCGGATCACTCATGACCTTGACAACACCTGCTGCAATGGCTTCGCTGCAATCGCGGGACTTGACGAAACGGCCGTTCTGAATTTTGCCGAGATATTCCTTTGTCTCGGAATTCTTGACGTAAATTGCGCCGACATTCTGCGAATGCTCGGAAGCAGGATAACAGAAAAAACCGTCAAAACGGATTTTGAGGCGGATCAACTTGTTTTGGCGAGCCGTATCGAACGCTTGCATCAACTTATCTTGCGAGACCGGCGGCGCTTGCATCTCATGGCGAGCGCGCGAGACTTCCGACTGTACGTTGCGATTGACCGCTTCGGCTTGACGAACTGTAAGATTGCCGTATTTTTCAACGGCTTGATAAAGCGAAAGAGCGAAAGAATTGCCTTTATCGGCATTGTACTTAATCCAAGCCGCTTGCGTCTGATTTGCCGACTGGAATTTAGCGAAATTGGAGGACATGGGAAGCGCCTTTCAAGGTGAGGTCTTTCCGTAGCATCAACAAAAAACGAGTGCAATAGTTTTTTGATTGAAAATCGAATATGGTTAAGGAATGGTTTTTGGTTCGCCTAGCGGTGATAGGTGAACGTTAAACACTAGTTAACTCTACCTGCGGTTCACATGCACTTTTTGGGGGGGGGGGGAGGTCCAAAATATCAATGGGTTAGAGCGTGTTAAACGCATAAAAACTATTTTAGGATTATGAGAACTATACTATTAACTCGGAAATACCTCTGTATGAATTTTGTCAATGGGTTGACAGGCGGTTATTAACAGCGAGTTGCACAGGCGGTAGGAGTAAAATCGAATTTTGCCTACCAGCGAATTTGGCTTATGGATCAAGGTCTTAGGGGCGATGAGTTTGGTTGGTAGGATGGTAGGAAGAAAACTGGTGGAAGGGTAAACGGCTGCTCGCGCAGTACAACCGTAATAGGTTGCATTGCGTTTCTGCGCTTCGGAGAGCCTATGGAGTCTCTATCTATTAACCCTACTTATACTACTCTTCCTACCATACTGTTAAGGTTAATATTTTATGGATTTGAACCCAAATGGGGGCGCTACCGACGTTTACCTTAAAAAATAACGTTAATCATCATCACCAATCGACCTACAGACGATTAACCTTAATCATTAGTGTTAACAAATGCTGATTTTATAAGTACAGTTAACACCTAGTTTGATCTAGTTTTGTGGTTTTCAGAACAAAAGAACGTGACCGCGCGACCTCGGATGGTTAATGTTCTCATACTGCGAAATTGTTGTTATATATCAATGAGTTAGAGTGTTAATGTTTACATGCATTAGTTCCATAATAGAGATTATGCGAACACATGATATGTTATATCATCACATATCACCGAATTAACCTAAATTATTAGTGTTAACGAGCGGTTAACTGTTAACCGTTAACGTTTCATTAAGGTTAACAGCAGATTAACCATGACTTCCAATTCTACTTCTGCTATACTATGGAGGGCCGCGCGGGGCACCCATCCACAGCCCTCGATCCTCCGGACCATGCATGTTACATGCTTCGACCCCTTGACCCGAAAATCTTAATCTGTATAATACGCTCCGTGTAACATGCGTAGGAGTCCCAAAAATGCCCCAAATGAGGAAAACTGTCTCTGTAACAACGAAGTTGTCTCTTGCGCTCAAGCGCCGTCTACAGAAAGATGCAGATCGCAATGGAATGTCAGTTAGTGCATTCCTCGAAGATCAGATAGCCTGTTCGTATTATGGGCGGGGCCGAACGGCCGACAATCTGAAAACCAAAAACGTCGTCACTCAAACTCAAGATCAGTAGGGGAAACAATATGGCTCGCGTCGCCGCTCTTCCGCCCAAAATGCTCACTCATTATGCCGAGCTTGCAAAAGATGGCAAAGCCGCAATATACAATAAAGGAGTTGCGACGTTTTACAATAGTCATCAAAAGATTTCAATCATACATTTTGAAGGAGATTTTCCAATGGGTTTGACGGAACAAATGAGCGAGAAAGAATGGCAAGCGCGTCACATTGCGCCGAAGGTTGTTCCAGTAGAGTAAAGGAGTTGGAGTTATGCGTCATGTGTTGCTTACCTGCATTCATCATCCTTCATTAAGGTGGAGGACGAAAGAAGTTGCGGCCAATGCAATCGGCCAATACAACGGCGCTCGAAACATCTTTTTCGAGGGATGCAAGGGCGCTTCATCGTCTGACACAAAGGAATGCAATTGTTCGCCCCAAGATCTTCGGTTTGCACCCGAAGAGCTAGAGCGGCAAAAAACAGAACCTCTTGACAGGGAATGACGATGCAAAGGCCGTTCGATCCAGACGACGAAGAGTTTGAAGGTTATGAAGGCGATGACGAAGACGATCGTTTTCAGTTCGCCGAGCCTCATTCGAATTCCGCTTTGATAGCGGCGTCGAGAAGCAATCCCCGCAATCTGCCATGTCCGACGTGCGGAACGCCAGATGTATTGACGCCAGCGGATCGCGCTCGCGGTTATCAATGCAACGCTTGCGCGATGCGGGCGGAAGGATATGATTACTAGGGAGGCGAGATGAATACGTTCAAGGAGCAAGAGCTAAACTATCGCAGAGAGAAGTTGCTCAGTATCATTCCATCCGCAGATTTGCGCACCATGTATAGGCGCACTCATGCTTTTCAAAAGCAATACTGCAATGCTTTTGATCTTCGCAAGATGATGATTGCGGAATGGCATCTTTACGAGGATGAAGTAAAAAAATTCGTTTCATTTTGTTGGGGAGACGAATGAATGGGCGAGCCAATCTTTGCTAATGTTGATGAACCTATGGCGCGTCTTTTGCTTCGGCGTGGGTATCTATTGCCGATTGCATCATTCTTTAGCCCAGGTGAAACATTACACAGATTGGCTCGCTTCGGGATAGTGGAAGAGGAACCGTTTCTTTATGTGCGCGTCCTGATGAATGGAATGCCGACTTTTGAAACATTTGGAGTAATGAAATGGCGTTGCATCTAGCGGAAAGGTTTGTATATCTTCCGGAAGATACATTCCAATTCTTTTTGAAAGAGAATGTTCTCGATCCAATAGCCTCAATCCATGAGCCGGAAACTGAAAATCACAAGTTGCCGCTATATGGATTGCAGACAAGGAGAGGTCTTCAAGAAGGCAGATGGCGCTGCTTGTTAAAGGAGTCATTTGCACAATCGTTGCACGATCTAACAGAAAGGTTAATGTTATGAAGTTGTCGGAATGCAAGCCGTTCGATGAAAGCTTCACCTTCATTTCACACGAGAATGAAGTAAGCGTTTTCAACACTTCGGCGCTGGCGAGACATTTAGTAGATATAAAATTTCCTACTGAAATGGTTGATTTGAATGATGAATTGGCGAATATAATAATCAGAAACAACGGTATTGAATGGAGTCATGTTAAAAGATTGAAACCGGATTGTTTGAAAAGGCCGGTTATTTTTATTGAATTAGGTGACGAAACGCATCTTCTCGTTGACGGAAGCCACAGATGCACTTACGCAAGCAAGATTGCATTTCGAACTGAAATTCTTTCTTGGGTAGTGAGAAAAGAGATTTGGAAGCCATTTGTTGTTGAGCTTCCTCCTGAATTAGATTTGCACAAATACGTCAAAAACTCTACAGGAAAGGTTTTCCCACATGATGTTAAACTCGTTGTTGGACGATATTAAAAAACGCATCAAGTTGGGAAAGAGTGTTGCAACTACTGCTTCGCTCGAAAGCTCAGTTCATGAGTTTTTGAAACTTGTTCCGCTTGCTGAAAAATTTGATTTTGGACTTCTGCAAGTCGAGTTTGTCGAAGATAGACCGTTGATGAACGGAGGTCGTTTGCCGATGTTCCGTTTGCCGACGGTCACGGAAGATGAGATAGACTTTTGGTTTGAAGGGTTGATACCTCTTCCCTCCGATTGTTGTTGGTTTGAATTTAAAGTCAGCAACGAACAAGGTTTAGATGCTATTTCTGGTTTGTTAGTCCAGAAACGTGCAGATGGTTCTATTTGGTCTCAAAGGATCGAGTGCGCTACTTCTAAAGATAAAGATTATATGATTGACGGAACTTGGTCGTCATTGACGATCGACCGTACAGTTAAAATTGTCAATTCGGATAAAGATAGGGATGCACAGATTAAAAGATTGCATCCGAAGAGGCGAATGGAAATGTTCGGCACTTCGGCGCTGATGACTGTTTATTTTTGCCTTATGATAAATTCAAAGACGACGGAGCTACGGAAAGTTGTTCCTTCTAAGGATCAACAATCTTTACGGCGACAATTAAAGAAAGAGCCGTTGCCTAATCATACCGTTGTAACGATTGTACCCAAGCGTTACATTAACGAAGCTAAAGACGTCGCGCGCGAGAAGGGAACTCATGCAAGCCCACGTTTGCATTGGAGGCGTTCTCATTTGCGCATCTTTCATCGGGGAACTGATAAGGAGCGTCGAATTGTGATTTCTCGACACCTTGTCGGACGCCGGGAATTAGGAGAAGTTACGCATGATTATATGGTGAGGATGAAATGAAACAACCTCATACCTGCAAAGAACAGACTTGCAGGAAAACATTCTTGCGTATGCGTTCGACGCAGGAATTTTGTTGCGGCCATTGCAGGGATACATATCACAACCGCATCAAATGCTTGAAGCTGAAATTTGCGGATGATAAAGGCTTCGAGGAACTTCAACCTACTAACAAAGAGGAGTGGTTTTAATGGGTATGCAGACGCCGGCCGATCACAAGATCACAACGGGCAGAATTCAGATTGACGATATGGACCCTCCGGTTTTGTTGTCTGCAATAGATGCAGAAATCGTAAGGTTGACGAAGGCGGCCAAAACACAAGGCCATATCATCGTCTCTCATACCGTCACGCTCTTTCAAGAGCTAAAGACGGTCATCGTTACGTTGCATACGCTCAAGCCGTGAGCCGTTAACCATAGGCGGCGCTTCTGCGCCGCCTTAACTTTTCGTTAATACAGAGAATGTAATATGTCAATCAATGCTACAGAAGGTCTCTTGCGCCGGCTTCCGGTTTTCGAGATACCGAAGTTTGAATATGAAACTGTTTTGGTTGATCTTCAACATATCGTTGATGACGATGTTTCGAAGGCGGCAAAGCAGGCCGAAGATGCTGTCAACACTTGCATCTCTATCCAGCAATACAAGTTCAAGAGTAAAGGGAAAAGCATAATCATGCATTTCCCAAATATGCATCCGAGAATAAGACTTTGTTTCTTAACTTTCGTTTTGTTGAATACAGACAAACTGAAAGAAGGAATGAAGTTGAAAATCGAGAAACCCCCAACTTAAGGAGCAACAATATGGCCGACGTGGGTACTGTTGAAAGCGCTAGGGAGTCTCTGGCTTATTGGGAAAACATTCTCGCTACTTCTACCGATCCGAAAGAGAAGCAGCAAGCCTCTGAATATATCTCTCATTATCGAGAAGAACTTGATTACTTTGCTCGCGCAGATCAACGCCGGCTGCAAAATGCTGTTCGATATTCATATACAGCGCCACAGCCGGCGCTGACGGGATTGGAAATACTCCTTTCCCCGCTCTATCTTCTCGAACTCGTTCTTGAAGCGAGCTTCATCGTTGTAATGTGGGGCGCCATCTTGATGTTTATTTGTGGTGCAATATGGGGGATTTTCCATTGAGAGGCAACAGAACTTGGTACGCGCTCGCGATGAATTGGGTTGTCATCGTGGCTTTAGTCGTCATCAACAAAGAACCCTTTTACATCTCTGTCCCGTCAGGGCTTGTAATCATCGTCTCATGTTTCATCGTTAGCGGTGAAATGAAGTGGTGGAAGAAAGATGTTCAAGGTCTCACTTCCACTATTTCTCTTGCGCGCTCCTTAGCTGGTCAACTTTCGGCATGGCAAGAGGCCGTTAAGAATGCTCCGGAGAAGAAATGAGAGAAGAAAGACTGTTCAAGATATTCGATGAGGATGTTCAATTCATGCTCAGAGCTTCTAAAGCTGCTTTAACAGCTAAGAAGCTTGAATTAGATTTGACGGTTCACATTGACTATATGGTGGAATGTTGGCGTCAAATCGGCTATTCATACGGTTTCGACCATACAACCGTCACAAAGCCCCCTGATGGCAACGGGCGCAAAATCCTTGCCGTAGGAGATGTGCTTTGTTTCAACAGCGAAACAGGTATATGGGAAGTCTAGCTGCACTTCTCGGGCGGATCGCAATAACTGTTATCATTGCGGTTTTCGTAGCGGCAGTTGTCGAGAAGTGTAATCATCTTCTCTAGGCCAATAATTTGCTTCGGCGATAGTCAGTATGAAATCTCTAAACTGGTTATCGCCGGACAAAATTATCTGCTTTACGCCATCTTGACAACCGCTTCCTAATTCGCTGCAATAGTCTCTAAGAGGGCAATTATCGCCTCTAATTAAGATTAAATCGTTGTAATTCTTATATGCGACTGTAGCCAAAATAACTAATCTTTTCCCCGTTCTTACGCCCATGACATTGTATCTGCGCTGCACAGGCCGGATTTTGTAGACTACACCTTTCGATGTGACATGAAGGTGTTTTAGCTCGACTCCATAATCAACGCCTCGATATGAAAGGCCGGCGTCCGAGACGCCTATTGAGCCGCCAAAGCCGGGCTCGATCCATACCATTTTGATTGCGTCTCTAGGCTTCGCGGCGTTCCAAGCCTTGACGCTCTCGGCGAGCCATTGCCGCAAATCTTGCTCTTCTTTTATGTCGTGGATTTTCATTGTTGCACCTTGAAAACTTAAGGGGAATGAGGTAGCCCATTACAGCGCGTCTTGGGGAATTAGATCATGAGCAACGATTGGTTTCAAGAGTTGAAATCAGATTTGTTCCAGACTGATTATGCACCTGGACGTCCTATTCTTGAAGACCTACGCAAATCAGCAGAAAAGAACCTTGCTGAAATTTTTGGTATCCCCGAAAATCTTTTATCTACAAAGCAGAAATACACAAAAGACGAAAACAATAAAAGCAGTTGGATCACGGTTGTTTATCGAAACGTCCACGATGCGTCAAAAGCAGCTAACGAATTGCCGTTAAACGGATTAAATGTTTATTATCCGATGACGAGGTTTCGTTGCACACAAATAGAACAATACATTTATAATATGAAAGGTGTTTCTGATACACCTACAGGACGTATGGTTCCCGCATTCGGGCGCTACTTGCTGATACAGCTCCCCGAAGATCAAGAGACATTCGAGAACCTCGAAATATCTCAATCGTGGCTTGAGGGGCCGTTCAATAAGAACGGCGTAGTAACGATATTGTCTCAACAAGGCGAATATTCTCTGACGCCAAATGAAGACGTAGTAAGGAACAAAAATTTCCAAGAAAAGAGAAACAAAAGGACCGATCCGACGAAGGTGTTGCGGTTCGCTCATGATGAGACGGTTCGAGTTATAGACGGTAATCTTTTGGGATGGCATGTTAGAATTGTCGATGATGTTCCGCTAAGTTATAAAGTTGCATCAAAAGTGAAAGTATATGTCGGATCAGCAGGTTCAATTCATCAAGTTAGGATTGCTTGGCTCGAAAAAATTTGAAGGTGTTGCCTTAGACCTCTTGACAAGCTCGGTTTTCTAGGGCTTAACAGTGGTTCCGCGTTCATCCGGCCTCGTTAGGCTCGGCCAAGCTCCGGTTTGGGGCGTCAACGCCGGTATTGTCCCAAAATTTGAAGTAGTGGAGTACGGTAATGACGCCTGCTATTCCTCCTGGCTATAACGTCATTTATCGTAAACCTGTTGATTGGAATGAAGCAAAAGATGGTCCGTGCGATGATGTTCACGTCATCAAGAAAAACGGATACATTACTTCTGTTTGGAAACCTTCAGAAGACGAATTGAAAGAACTAAACAGCGGCGGTTTGGTTCTGATGGTTTTCGTAGGCGAAAACTTTCCTCCTGTTTCTCTCGGCGTCGTTGGCAAACTGAAAGATTGAGGTTGCGAAGATCGTCAGATGAAAGAGGAACTGAGACGCCAAATTGATCTTGAAGCTACCGAAAATTTCCTTCGTGAGCAAAAGATCAGACAGCAAGAATACGAAAAAGAAGAGGCCATTAAGGCCGAACGTGTTATGCGTGAATACGAATTGGAGTTTCAGCGAGAAAAAGCTCGCGAAGAGTTGCGGAATGAAAAAGAACGCCGCATTGTGCAGGCGAAACGCACTATCAAATATAGTATTCAATTAGTTGATGAAATCTGTCGTCGAGTTGCTGGCGGCGAGATGCTTAAGGCAATTTGTGAAGACAAGGCCATGCCTACTTTTCAAGTGGTGCAAGGTTGGTTCGATGAACCTCTAATGAAAGAATTCCACGACGCTTATCTGAACGCGGTCAAATTGCGCGATAAGGCGTTCGAAGATGAAATCGTTATGATTGCAGATGATTCGTCAAATGATTATGTAGAAAAAATCAATTCAAAAACTGGTGAAACTTTCCGAGTTCTCGACCCGGAAGCTTTGACCCGTTCGAAGATGAGAATTGATGCACGTTTGCGCATCATGAAAGCCAACAATCCTGCACGTTGGGGGGACAATCCTAACTCAGGCGATGCAACAAAAGAACTTCTTAAGAACGTTCGTCCGATCGTTCAGCTTGTTTTTGTAGAAGCGGATAAAAAGTTGGCTCAAGGCGATGATGCAAAAGTCATCGAACATCGAGCCGATGATACACCGCTCGCAACTCCTTATGTCCCTCTTGACAAAGACGATTTGGAATATCTTAGACGGCGCAAAGAAGCTTTGCAAAATAAAGAGAAGGTCGCCTAATGGCTCTCGAAATCCTCAACGTCCCGACTCTCTTCACTTATATTGAAGATTTGGCGATTGAGCCGATCACTATCAGCGCTGCTGGTGGAGCGGAGCCTTATACTTTCAGCGCAATCGGACTTCCTGCTGGACTGACTATTGATTATAACACTGGCATTGTCAGCGGCATAACGGCCGTATCCGGCAATTTTCCAGTTCAATTTGAAGTCATCGACGCCGATGGTGCAATAGCAATCGGAAATTCAGAATTCTCTGGACTTTCAAACGAAGACTTCATTCCTTCTGAATTCGATCCAGAAATCCCCGCTCCTTTGGTAGTCGGAAACGACTTTCCGAGAAGCACCGCCGCAATTCGCGTCCCTCGTCAGCAGTTTTGGGTTGTTGGACGTCCGATCTCAGCAATCGGAATGTATGTTCCGCAAGAGTCTGGTTTCACTTCTCCGCTCACCTTTTCGGCCGGGTGGCTTCCGCCGGGAATTGCAATCGACTCTGCGACTGGAATTCTTTCTGGAACCCCTCTAGTCGCCCTCACGAACAGCATTTCTTTGGAAGTTAAAGATTCAAACAATGTTGTTTATCGCAATTCGTTTGAAGTGATTATTGTTCCCGCTGCAAATGCTGCGGATGCTGGACAAGAAGCAGCCCAATCCGGTATGCTTCTATCAATTCAAAACCCTGCATGTCAGGGGATTTCCTCTGGTCTTCCCGCTACGAACATCGGGCAAATGGTTCTGGATTCACAAGCCGCGATGGCAACGGCATATCCGGATGCTACCGTCTAATGAAAGGGCTATTGGGGATATTCAACTTTTAGTGATGTTGGGAACCTTGCTAGAGGGCGCAAGTTTACGTTGTCTCTCACTCTAGCTCAAGGTGTCGATATGACGACTCTTCATCACCAAACACGAAAGTATTCCTCAGTGGCGGAGAAGAAGGTAATGACACTGGGGTTTCACGGTGAAGATCCTAACGGTTTCATCAGAATTTCAATTGGATGCGTAGTCGGCATTGCTGGTGCATTGGCGATGTGGTTCAACGAAATTCTGAATGGCGAAGCAGAGTTTAGTGTACCAAATTTTTTGATGTTGTGTTTTGTTGGCGCTACAATCGGCGGTCTCGCAATCGTTATTGCGCCGATGTTTCACGTCGATGAAAACTACACAATCGTATTTTCATGCGCCGCTGCTGCTGCGCATAAATACATCTTCCGAAGCTGCTCTTGGTTCCTAGACAAGTGGACTAAGGTTTGACACAGCTCATCGTCGTCTACATCTGCACATATATTATGGTTTCAATCGTCGCGCATCGCGACGAAATAGCTGTACGCGGCGCAATCATCGTCTTTCTCATCTTAACGTCGTTTTTGCCGCCGCTGAAAGTAGACGTTTTCGATCACTCTTTTTTTAACGTAACTACGATTTTCATTTCCGCTTTTATATCATGTCTGTCAATTCTTGCCATAGATTATGGCATCAAATATATAATGAAAGTGGTTTTGGTAGATTTGCAATGGCTTATCTACATTCAAGTGATAATTTTCTTTCTTTCGAAAATCCCTCAATCGTCATTAAACAATGATGATTTCAAGCTCCTTTTGACATTGCTTAATGCAAACACGATAAGATCGTTCTTTGCGACTTATGTATCGTCTGTTATCTCAGCAGGCGTGATAATCATGGTGTTAGATTTCATTCCATCTGCTAGCCGCTTTACGAAATATGTTGCGACTATCTCTTATGCCTCCGTGTTTGGCGGCGCTTCTTTCTACATTCTTGCATATAATACTGATCCGACAATTTTTCAGGTGATGACACTTTCGATTGTCGCCAAAATACTATTGTCGATAGCTTATTTCCCCGCTCTTAGACACCTTCGGAGACTTTAATGTTCAGCACCGGGACAGCAGTTGAAGGCGCAGTCAATTACACTAACGCTAATGCTGTTTGCGGCGAGTCTGTAACTGGCGACGTTCTGTCGAATGTCGTAAATCAAGGAAATCTTTCTCTTCCGGTTATTCAGTCTTGCGCTCAACCTATGGGAGCGCGCTGGATTGCATCGGTCACAAATTGGCTTTGTTTTCTAATTGATGGAGCCGGTCTCGAATTTGCCGCCGGAAGCACCTGCCAAGACCCGTTGTTGCTGTTGAAAGCTGTTAAAGCTATCATCGCCTCTGAAATATGTGTTAAGCCCGGAAGTGCATATCCCGACAATTCGGACGAAGTGTGCGCTGCTTCGCCTGCTTATGTTTGGGCCGCAATTCAAGCGAACGCAAACGGGCAAACTATTTCGCTAATCACCGAAGCTGATTATCCTTCATACGACACATATTCTCTTGCGTCGAGTTCTGGATACAATTCACAAGCGGCAACGCCCGGCTATATTCTTGAAGCTATCCTTGAACAGCCTATCGCGACGACCACGACAAATGGAATTGCACGCGAGGCGACTTCTGCTGAAATGCAGGCCGGAGCAACTTCGGGAAGTGTTCCTGCTTTCGTTACGCCAGAAGGTCTTGCAGGAATTGGGCCTCTAGGGCCTTGGCAAGGTTTTCTTCATCCTAATTCTCCTCCCCCTATTGGGTCTCAACTCAATTACGGTTGGACTTCTGGAATGTCTTTTCCGGGAACGGGAGAACCTTTTGTAGGACAGATAGTTACGTTGACTTCTGTTTCCGCAACTGGTTCAGATATTTCTGATTGGGGAACCAACGCAAACATTAGTACGAACTACGGTAATCCGGCTCATACGTTTGAAATTCTGAATAACAACGCTTGCCAGCTTGGAACAACTTGGCTTATTATAAGCACTTGGATTTCTAATTCTCCTGGCGGCGCTAGTTCTACAAATTATTTCTCCGGCTCTGCTGTTCGTCTGACTTAAGGGAGATTCCTTTGTTTTCTACTGGACAAGTCGTCGAAGGCGCAGTCAACTACACCGGAGCCGCTGCTGTCTGCGGGAAGATCGCAACTGGCGATGATCCTACGATTGCGAACAATCAAACAAATCTGACTCTGCCCGCTATTCAAGCTTGCGCACAGCCGATCGGACCCAAATGGGTTGCATCTATCACGAATTGGCTTTGCTTTGCTATTGATGGAGCCGGTTTGCAGTATGCATCCGGAAGTGTCTGTCAAGACCCATTGCTTTTGTTTAGAGCGATCATTTCGCTTGCGCAAAAATACGGCGGCAATATCCTTGAGGGGCCTTCTTATCAGCTTCCAGATGTTATGCCGAAAGTTCCTACTGCCCCGCCGAATTCTGTAGGGCAAGATGGTCAATATTACCAGGAGCAAGAAACAGGAACGATGTTCGGCCCAAAAGCCAATGGAGCTTGGCCGTCTTATCCTGTTCGCTTTGGAAAAGGATTGTCAATTTCAGTTCAAGCGAACGCACAGATCGCTTTCTACAACTCTTTTATCGAAATCGGCCCTCAAAGTGGCGCTTCCAACTGGATAACTACGGTTCCTAGCGCTATCAATCAAAAGGGCAATCGCGAAACTATTTCGAACATCAGCAATCAAAACCAAACCATTGTTTCCGCCGGAGGTCTCTTCACTGGCGAACCGCAATGGCCGGAGACTGGTGGAGTCACAACTCTTACTCTTATTCCTGGCCAAACTATTGAAATGGTCTCGGATGGTGCCGGATGGATAATTGAAGGAGATAACCTCAACTTTCTTGCGATAGGCAATTACGCTACTCCAATTTCTGCGCCTATTCCGACTAGCACATATATTATAGGACTCGACGGAAACAACGATCTTGTCAAGTTTACCGTTGCAGAACTAACAGGAGGTAGCAACTCTGCTGTTGCTGATTATGGCGTTGGTTCATCAATGCCGTTTTATATTTCAGTTGGGTCTGGACAAACATATCTTGATGTTTCCACAATTCCGAACTACTCAATCGACACTACTTTTACAGTCGCGTCGTGGGTCGGAGTTTCCAATGACAACAACAATACTTATACGGCAAGTCCAGGAACAGCAAATTCCGGAACGAACGTTGTATTCACGAATGGATTTATTTGCGTTGGCGGATGGTCGGCTTTATCAGGACAAGAAAATACTGCAAATCCTCAAATGCCCATTGGTTCTCAATGGCAAATTGATTATGAAAGAATGGTTGACAAATTACTGTTTAGTGGGGGCGGCCTAACCAGTGTGATCGGAGGACAGATTCCTCTTGATTTGATTGCAGCCAACGGCGGTCAAATAACTGGAAATTATCCGTGGTCTTACGATACAGTCGCAGGGGCTTATACGATTGAGATAGTCATTACTACACAGTCCGGCGGAACAAATGGAACAATCACTAATCGTTTTCCAACTCTGACATATCTGAAAAGAATATCATAAAACTTCGAGGTGATGAAATGAAACTCACTTATAACCCTTCTCTTGAAGTTGCATTTATCGACAGCGTTGAAATCAATTCCGCAGATGGAATGACTCAAATATATATGGGGAATTCCATTATTTCAACTCAGTTCACCAAAGGAGTCTGCTTCACTGATAAAGTGAGGTTGGAGCTTTTGAAACTGCTTTCCCACAGTTCCGCGCCGGCCGCCGAGACCGTTACGGCCGCGCCCGCGCCGGCCGCCGAGGCGGTTGCTGTCCACTTCGCGCCAGCCATCGAGGCCGCTGTAGCCGCATCTGTGCAGCGGGGAGCGCCCGTCGCTTCGGACATTGGGGCGCGTCCTGTCGTCGCGCCGAGGTCGCCGCATCAAGTCGGTGGTTCGCGCTAATGAAGTTCTTTTCCAATGCTCTTGACAAGATCAGTCAAAAATTTGGTCTTTGCGGGCATGGAAAAGAAAACAACTGGTCTGTTAAAGTAGCAGACTACTTCTTTATAGATTGCGGCTGTTGCTGGTTTTGGAGAGGAGTTCTTGTCGGAACTCTTTTCGGATTTGCAACTTTCGCAATTTTGCATCTCTTCCTAACGGCAATCAAGGAGTTTTAGATATGGCGTGCGCTTCTTGCGGCGGAGGTCGTCAACTCACTCCAAACAAACCCTCTTCTTTGCAGTCTTCGCCCCAACAGTCGCAAACGCAAGTTTTCTCGACGGCGAAATCTTCTGGCGGAAGCGGAAGCACTCAAACGTTTTCTCCAAATCTTCCAAAGACGACTAGAACTCAAGTATAGTTTTGTCTTCTGAAGGTAATCAGGAACAATTTGATAATGCAATCAAATTGTTCCTGCCAAAACCTTTTTACGAGTTTTTAAAACCAGCTCCTTTCAAAATTAGTTGGGGCGGAAGAGGCGGAGCTAAAAGTTATACAATAGCAAAGCTATTGGTTATAAAAGGTTACGAAGGAAGAAAAAAGATACTGTGCGCTAGAGAGTATCAAAACTCTTTGAAAGAAAGCGCCAAAGCTCTGATTGAAGAGCAAATAAGAGAATTAGGACTATCTTGGTTTTACAAGATAACCGAAACAGAAATTACTGGATTGAACGGAACAGAATTTATCTTTAAGGGACTGCGACTTAATATAGGTTCTCTAAATTCGATGGTCGGTGTAGACATTTGTTGGCTTGAAGAAGGCCAATTTAACTCTAAAGCTTCTATTGAAGCTTTGTTCCCGACCATTCGTAAAAAAGATGCAGAAATCTGGGTCTCTATGAACCCTAGAAAAAAAGATGATATTCTTTATGATATGTTTCTTGCTGGAAAACCTCCGGAAGGAAGCATTATTGTAAAAGTAAATTATTACGACAATCCTTGGTTTTATGAAACTACTTTGCCCTCTCAAATGGAACACATGAGGACTCGTGATCCAGCCAGATTTCGACATATTTGGCTCGGAGAATTAGACACAAGGTCTGATGCACTTGTCTTTGATAGATGGAGAAAAGGAATTCTCCATCCGATACCTGGACAGAGACCATATTTTGGTTGCGATTGGGGTTTTTCGAATGACCCTCTAGCGCTTACGAAAGTTTACATCTTTAACGATACTAACGAATTGTATGTTGCGGAAGAGTATGTTGCTCACAAAGTTGAAGTTGAAAATCTTCCAGATGCCTTTGACAGAATAAGTGGTATAAGATTTGGAGTTACGACCGCCGATAGCGCGCGTCCAGAACTTATTTCCCACATGAGAAGGAAAAATTATCGTGTTCATCCTTCTGTTAAAGGAAAAAATAGCGTCATCGAAGGTGTCGAATTCCTTCGCAGCTATGACATTGTCATCAATCCAGACTGCACCAATACCATTGACGAATTCGAAACATATTCGTATGACATGGACAAAAACGGCACGATTATCGCGGCGCTGAAGATGGAAAAAGATCACTGTATTGACTCCATTAGATATGCCATCGAAGAAGTGCGAAAATCACAACTAAAGGTATCAGTGAGAGACATAAATTGAGCTTTTTCTCCGGTCTTGTAACTAAACTTGGGATTGGTCCCGCCAGAAATCCTAACGCTGATCCCGTAAAGGACATGCGCGGGTTTTGGGTCAATGGAATTGACGGTTTAGCTCCTATCAATTATGAGCAAATTTTCAAAGCTCAACACGCTCTTCGTCATCCTGCAATTTTTCGTTGCGTTGACAAAATTGCTGCTTGCGTTCAAGAAGCACCACTTGTAGCAAGAAAGATTCCGCGTGAGAATGGCGTCACGTTTACTCGCACAGACGCAACGACAAAAGCTCTTCAAGAAGTTCTCGATAACCCAAACGACGATTTCAACAGAATACAATTTAAATATTGGTGTTCTATAAATATGTCTTTGTTCGGACAGTTCTTTGTAAAGATCGGGCGCAACTCTATGTTGCTTCCGAACGCGATATATCCTCTTCAAACGCCGAACACGACAATTCTTTTGACGAAAAATGGCCGCATCCGAGGCTACCGAATGCTGACGGCGGACGGTCTAAGTCATTCGGACATTCCCACTAGAAAAGAAGTTGAAGGCGAAGAGCTTACAAAGAAAAGTTTAGGGCAAGCTTGGGGCCATCACATCTTTCGTCCATCGGAAGACGTTCTCAAAATGCAGAATTCACCGCTCGCTGCTGCTACAGCTCCAGCCGATATTATCGGACTTCTACTTGCTCGCGCAAAAGACACAGCAAGCGGATCGCCGAACATTCGTCACATCGTCACTACTGACGGCTCTACTACGATGGAGCAAGAAAATTCAGTTATTGAGTTGTTTAATAAATCTGTTCCTGATGGCGAAAAGTCCGGCAAAGTCGGGTTTATTTCCGGAACCGCTGTTAAAGTCATAGAGTTGAATAACGGAATGATGGATATTCATTCCAAAATTCCTTTAGACGATATGTTCCGTATGTGCGGCGCAATCTTCGGCGTTCCTATGGCGCTTCTTGGAATTAGTTCTGCTGACGGTAGCAAATTCGCTCAAAACTTCGTCGAGTCGAGACTTGCTTTTGTGCAAGATACTGTCATCCCTTCATATCTTCATCCGATTGAATGCGGTTTGACAGAAGCTCTGTGCCCTCCGGGTTATGAAATTGTTTTTGATCGCGATAAAATTCAAGCTCTAAATGATGAGCGCGTCAACAAAGCACTTAAGTTGAAAGATATTCCTTTTTTGACTGATGAAGAAAAACGAATTGCTTGCGACTATCCGGCTACGCCAACTCACGGAACTCTACCTCCCACTCCTTCTAATTTCTCGAAACCTTCTGCTGATGGCTTGCCGCCGGCTGAAGGTGTAAATGGCGGTGGATCATGACACTCGGCACCTTCAACTATAAATTCCTTATTGATAAAGCTGAAACTGAAATCAGGCCCGGCTTTATCAAAGGCGTCGCGACTACGCCTAAATTGGATACATACGATGATATTATTGCTGTTGGAGCTTTTGAAGCTTCAATTAAAGATCGCGGCGTAAGCGGTCCTCGTGCTGTTAAAATGCTTGCGCAGCACGATCAAAGAGCAGTAATCGGCAATTGGCTTAGCCTCAAATATGAAGGCGACAAACTTCTTTGCGAAGGTCTGATCGACCTCGAAAATCAAAAAGGGGCCGAATATTACGGCCATGTAAAAAAAGATCAAGTAGGTTCGCTTTCAGTTGGCTTCACGACTCAAACTCGCCAATATGATGAAGAAACCTATGTTCGTACAATCATCAAAGGTGATCTTCGGGAAATCTCCCTTGTCACTTTTCCTGCCAATGAAGAAGCAGTCATTACGCAAGTGAAATCCGCTGGCGTGCAGAGGCTTTCTGACATTGAGAAATTGGTCGTGCAAGAGTGCGGCCTATCGCGTCGGCAGTCCCAGAAGCTTATCCAGGTGGTACGCTCCTCGGGACTGTTGGCCTCTACCCCGGATGACCCTGCGCCATCCGGGGCAACAATTCCAGATACGAAAAAAGAAGCTACAGATGCATTGAACGAATTGATGGAAAGCTTGAAGCGCGAAAACGCGCTTCGCGAAATCCGTCATCTTGCATCTATGCTTCGTCAGTAATTCACCTAGCTCATTGAGTAAGGTGGAGAATAGCCCTTTGGGCTAAAGATGAAATCAACGTTCCAAAGGACTACTTAAATGGCTCATGAAAACCCGAATGGCGATCCTCTTGTCGGCGCTATCAGCGATTTGAAAGGCATTGTTCAGAACGCTCAGACTGCGCATGAAGAGAGGATCAAAACTCTTCGAGAAGAACTTGTCAGCACCAAGGCGGCGACTGACGAACAGAAAGCGAAAGTCACCGAACTGGCGGCGAAGCTCGTTGAAGAGCAGACCAAGATCGGCAACCTTCAAGGTGTTATGGACACCATGAAGAAGCAGTTGGATCAACCGCTGCTGACGGGAACTCAGTCGGAAGCACGCGATGCGGTGAAAGAGACCGTCATTCGGCACATGCAGGATATTTTCGAGTCCACGCATCTCGGCAACGCCGAATTCAAGGAGTCGGACCTCGATCTTGCGTTCATTCCGGAACTCGTTTCGGCTCAGCGGAAGCTCGTTAAGAGTAAGAATGACTCGGATCAGCGTTCGATCATTGCTTCTCTTTCCGACACTGAAAAGAAGTCGATGACGATGAGTCAGCTCGACGGCTTCATGTTTTGGCCGGAGATTTCGACGATCATCCGCAGTTGCTTCTTGGAGCCGATCGGTCTGCAAGACCTTTACGACAGCTTCCCGATCGCGAAGTTGAGCTTCCTCTATCCCTTCATCGCATCGCATGATCTCCTCGGCGGCTTCATCTGTTCGGAAGATTGCGGCACTATTCAGGCCGCGACCAACAACATTCACTTCCGCAACGTTCGGGCTTATGATTGGCGCGCGACTTTCTGCACGACGCTCGCCACTTTGGAAGACAGTTCCATCAATATCCTCACTTGGATGGCGAACGAAATTGCTCTTTCTGCCCGCATGACGATGAATAGGGCCTGGATCAGCGGCGACGGCATTCAGCAGCCTACGGGATGGCTGAATAACAACACCTTCCCGATCATGGCGACTGCTCGCCAAGGGCAGGTGACGGCCGCCGATCTTCGGGCATTCATGAATGCAGTTCCTTACGAATACGGCAATATTGTCGGCGTCATGAACCCCGACACTCTTGCTTATTTCGCGTCAATGACCGATGCGATGGGGCGCTTCATTCTCGGCGACAACGATCTGTTTCTGTTTCAGACGGAAATCACCGACAATCGAATTCGTCTTTCTCGCTATCTTCCTCCGATGCTTCCCGGCGGAAGCGCCGGAAGCTGGATTTCCGGAAGCTTCGTTGCTGCGGCGGCGAACTGGAAAAAGAGCTACATCACTCCGATTCGTCGGAATATGATGACTCAGATGCTTCCGCAAGTCAGCGGTCCTTGGTGTCAAGCTTGGGCGCATTGGATGCAGATCGGCGGTGATATGGTTTGCGGCCAAGCTGGACGCATCTTGCAAATCCAGTAATAAGTGTAAGTTCATTCCCAGCGAGTCACGCTCGCTGGGAGTTAAGCGCCGAAAGTCGCACACTTTCAAGTATGAAGTAGCCGGACACTGAACACGCTAGTTTAGTGAAAAATGTCGGAGCTTCAACTAAAACGGGAAAAGAACAATGTCTCTTTATAATGACGGCTATTCCAATCGCGCCGTTTTCTTGGGCGCTGGTCTGGCGAATGATACGGCGGAAGCTGTTTTCACGCAAACTGGAACAAACAATCTTCTCGCGACTGATACTCTCCAAATCGGCAACAGCACTTTCACGATTGTTGCTGCCATCGGAACGACGCCCGGCAACGTCCTCAAAGGCGCAAGCTGGTTTGCAACGATGACGAACGTTATTGAAGCTCTCGCCGCTTCGATCAACGGAAGCGGTCCAACCGCAAACTATATTCCTCTTGCTACGCCTGCGAATGTCGCCGGCGAGTTCAACGGTTCCGGAGTTGTGGACTTCTATGCTCTTACGGCCGGCGCGGCCGGAAGCGGTTATCCTTCCGTCTACACCGCTACCGGCGGAACTGCTGCGGGCAGTTTTGGCGGCGCTACTTTCACCAACGCTACGCAAGGTGTTTCGCGGGCTGTCGATTGGACTGTTGCAACCGGCTTTGCGTTGCAATTCGAAGTCGTCAACCCGATAGAAATTGCTGCTGTTTTCGAAGTTTACGGAGACACGCGCAGCGCCAGCAATCCTTGCGAAAACTCCGGCCTCAGCAACAATCAATCATTGCTCGCTGACGCGGACCTCTGCAATCCGATTTCCGGCGCTTCCGAACCAATGATCGTCACTATCCCGGTGACCGAAACTGTTTCGGCGGTGAACATTCAGGGATTTCTTCAGGAAACACAACAGTCGCCTGTCGGAAGCTTTTACGTCGGCCGCCCGCGATGCATGGAAGATTTGCCTTTCATCTTCGTCAAGGCGATCAGCGGCGACACTCAGAATGTCAACGTTACGGCTCTTGTGAGCCGTCTGAAATACGCCAACTAAGATCAAGAGAGAAACGCGAACGCCAGCGCGTTTCAGTCATGATTAGAATAATATCCTCGACAATCTTTGCCGACGCGGGCCATACAGTTCGAGTGAAGGCCGAACTAATCCCGAAAGTTGATGAGATAGGGAATTTTTCTATCGAAACTGCTTATCCAGGAGGATATTGGGGAACTGCGGTTGTCCAGTATCCGAAAGAGTACACGGCACCGAAGTTGATGCAAACTCCTTCATTTGCGTCAATTGTCCACAAGAAAGAACCGAAGATAGAGATAAGATACCCTGTTCTTTATCCGGTTTGGGTTAGAGTGGTTCAATATCTCGACGCCGATTTGTTCCCTTCGGTAAAAGCCAGAGTTGAGATAATTGATCTTACATGGAAAGAAAGATTGAAAAATTATTTCTTTCCTCCGATAATAGATCCTCCAATAGAGAGAGTTTACTGAAATGGCACTCTTGAAGAAAACTGCAACCGGAGATTGGATTAACTTCGAAGGTTTTGTTGGGGCAATTATGCTTCAATGGCAACCTCCGGATGAGAAAGACGGAAAGAAACACTATCGTTTTCTCGCAAACCCTTTCGATCAGCATCCTCACGATATTGTTTCCAACGGCGAAGATGATGCTGTATTGATTTCAAAAGACATGCTTAGCGCGCTTGTCTCTCGCGGCGTCGCTCGCCGTATGACAGATGAAGAGGCGGCTATCGTAAACGCCAACGCGGAAAACGATAAAGTCGTTTCTGTTCATCAGGAAAACACCACAAATCAACACATGGTTAATTTGAAGAATGAAGAAGAAAGATTGAAGACTCCGACCACGGATGACTTCAACAAAGTGGCTCCCAAAGTCATTCTGCCGCAGCCGCCCGAACCTGTTGCAGCAAAGTCCCCGGAAACGAAAGTTTCCAATGAAGGGAAGAAAGGAAAGTAAGCGATGTATCTGTTTTCGATCAATCCCGGTTGCTCCGCAACCAACACGCCATCTGTGCTGTATGTGATGCCCTCTCCGGCATTCGCTACGGTTGCTGCTGGCGGCAACGGTTTGCATCCGTAAACCTTGAAGCCGCAATGTGAGTGCGGCGCAACTTGTAAGTCTGCTTTCGGCGAGTTGCGCCGCACTCTGTTAAAGGAAACAAATTCATGTATTTTTTCGAGGCTGACTCTCGCGACGGTTTCGGTCAAAGCAACAATACATGCAATAGCTGCTGTGCTTCAACCTCCGATGGTATCCCCGGAGAAACGAACAAGTGGCGCATCAGTTATGCCGATTGGCTTCAAGGAATACGCGGGCGAGGATTGTTCCGTGCTGATTTTTCGTTTCTAAAGATCACGCCCGATGCGCCGCCGCCAAATTCGGCGATCCTTCCGCCGACGAATACAGATTACACATTTCAGATTGAGGCGAATACGACTTTCAGCGGGTCAGTTGCAACTAGCGCGGTAAGTCCGCAATCGACTGCTCTCACCTTCGCTCTCGATCCAGTGAACCCGCCTTCTCATGGCATTATTGCCATGAACTCAAACGGGACTTTCATTTATGTTCCGAGTTCCGGATATACCGGAATTGACAGTTTTGGTTTTGTCACGATGGACGGTGTTAATACGCCCGTCGAAAATATCGTGACATTTGGAGTTGATGTTGTTGTAGCAACACCATTTGCAACTCCTCTTCCTGTTGGAGTTGTGTATGGAGCTGGAACCGAAAGTTCTCAACAAGTCTACTCGACCACAGTTCCTCCGAACCAAGGGTTGATTTACGTTGATCCGACAAGCGTTCGCATGTTCGGATTTTATCTGGACTTCGGCCTCACTGTTTCTCCGGAATGTCTGATAAACCAGATATACCGTATGACGATTGCTGTGCAGGCTATGGAATGCAATAAACAGGTATTCCGTCACATTTCGTCTTACGATGTGAATATCTCAAATTGCGGTCTCCCATGAAATCTCAAATAAACATCGAACAACCTACATTGGAAGATGAGGATATTGAACATATCCTCCCCTTGGACTTGATTAAAGTCCATTGTAAGGTTGACGATTTGCCTGGGATTACGGACACTCAGCTTGATTTATATCGGCGCGCTGCTTTAGAAGCGGCTGAATTATATACTGGCAAGAAGTGGATCAGAAGAGAACGCATCGAACAGGCGCTAGAAAGTCCTCGATTTAGAGGAATTGCTCAAGCTGCGATAGCGCGCCTCATTGTTGAACTTGATTATATGCCTGTTAATGGTGTTGTCAACGTTTACGGAACCGGAAATCAACCTCTCTATTGGCTTGATGGAATGGTTTTGCCCTTCATGAGGCATGATTATTTCACTACGATAAAGCTCCCTCCTGGCGTTCAATCGTTTGAAATGCAAAACGATCATATGTTTTATTCTGCTGGAATTAACGGGCAATGCAGCGCCGTTGAAAACGAACGATCTTTTCAGCAACAAGGCTTGAAGATTGTTTACGTTGCCGGTCCTCCGTCGCCAGAGAAAATTCCTTCTGGTTTGAAACTTGGGGCACTTAAGTATATCGCTTGGAGCATTGAAAATCCAGGCGATCAATTTGTGCCAATGGTTCTCAGACAAGTAGGAGTTACAAACGTAACTAATGATCCTGCTTTTTCTTCTGGCGCTATTGACGAATGGCGTAGGTTGCGGAGAAGGATTGCCAGATGACGGCGATCATAAAATCACCTACTGCTTTAAGTAAGTTTAAACATAGGGTTGTCTTAGCGTCAAGCTATACCGAAGGCCAAGAGAAAGACAATCCGGCCTCCGCTGACATTATCTTGAAAAGAACAATTGTCAAAGAAGTATCCGCCGCAATATCACCTATAAAAGGATCATTTTATTTAAACGGTTTTGCAATGGAAGAGAACCGGAATTTACCGTCTCACTCCATTTACATCAGATACAATCGTGACATTGATATAACTGGTTTTGCTTGGGTATATGAAGAGAGGCCATCTGGACGCAGATGGTATAAAGTCTTGACTGTTCAAGAAGTCGAAGAACAGCAACGATTTTGGCAATTCAAGGTTCGTCTTCAACAGAAATCGGAAGCTGCTGTCGAACCTGTCAAAGAAAAGAAAGATGATTTTCTACAATTGCCGAAAGGCGCTCGGCTTTGAACATCATCATCAAAATTCCTCCTTTCCGCGCCGTTTTAATGAAAGCGAACGTAAGGCGCTTCTTGAAACAAGTCGGCGATGCAACTAAGAAAAAAATGATTGAGGAAGCCGCTGCTCCAAAGAGCGGCAAATTATATCACTTAGGCGGCGGCGCTACTTATAGAGCTTCGGCCCCTGGCGAATTTCCTGCAAACAAGTATGGAAAACTTTCAGCTTCTTATAGAGTTGAAACCGAAGCTACTGAAGTTACAGTAGGAACAAACGTATATTATTCAAGGTATTTGCGAGAAGGAACTCGAAAGATGAGACCTCGCAAGTTTCTTAGAGAAGCGCTTAATCACTCTCTTCACAACGAACACATGAAGGAGCCGTTCGTCGAATGGCGCAGATAGAAGCGGACGACATTCCTTCGGTAGTTTCAATCGCTCATCTGATCCGGAAATCTTTTCCTGAATTGGAAGAGCGTGCTTTTGCGATTTCAGAAGTTCAATTGACAAAAGAAAATATGCCAAATCTTCCGCTCGCTTGTGTTGTTTTGAACGGTATCAAAGCAGTCAATCAGAGCAACGACGTCAACACTCCGGTTGATATTGAAGAAATGCTTTGTGCTGAATTTTGGACCCGTTCAAAAAATTATGCGAAAGCAGATGGCGGCGTTTCTCCATTTTATGCATTTCAAGACTATCGACAAATTATGGACAGATTGTTTAACGCACTAACAGGATATTTTACTCCTCAAAGAAAACCTGTTCGTTTCATATCAATGGATTTGATGGCAGATGAATACTGCCATACCATATCGTTTAAATTCTCTGTCATCTGGCGATGGTGCGCCGAAGAGGATGACACATGCAATCCAATAAAGGTGAAATTTAAAATTTCACCCCAAGAATTGGTGCAAGCGCCGGGCGGCAGTTTGTATCAACCTCCGAACAGTTGCGTCGGACAGCTTCCCGCAAGTCCAGTCAATCTAACCATGCCGCCCGCTCCAAACTACAGATAAGGATTAAAATCATGGCGAATGTTTCGCAGACGAAATTCGTGATCGTTACTCCTGGCCGAGTTGCTTACACGACGCCAGCTGCAAAAGAGAAGTTCACTTCGCGGCCGAAACAGGTCATCTGGACGCCGTATCTTCAAGAGCTTTTGTTGGTTCACGGCGACATTCAAATTAGTGACTCTCCGGTGAAATTGATGCCTGCGCCGCAAGTGCAGCAAACGTCAAAAATTTCTCCGGTGAAGCCGGTTGCGTCAGCGTCTTCGTCTCTTGCGTCGCGTGAACCTGCGGCCCACTAAATCAATCGCCCGTCCTTCAAATTAAAGGAAACATCAAATGTCGATCGACTCTCTTCGGGACGGGTTTGTTACACTCTGTCTCAATTCCAGCTTGAACGCCTATAACGGCGCTTGTCAAATGCTTGTCGAAGGGCAGTATATTCCGCCCGTCGATGCTTACGCTCAAGACATTTTCACTGAGAACGGAACCAACAATTTCCTTGCCGGTGATATTCTTGAACTCGGCAACACTACGCTTACGATGGTTTCCGTCATCGGCACTACGGCCGGAAACGTTCTCATCGGAACAGCTTTTTCCGATAGCGTTACCAATATCGCCGCCGCTTTGGCCGCGTCTCTGACTGCTGGCGCGAACACTTCGACGTATATCACGCCTGCTACCCCTGCAAATGTCGGCGTCACCGCCAATTCGAGCGGTTTCGTTGTGAAAGCAAATACTGCTGGAATCAACGGAAATTCTCTCAATGCCGTCTATACGGCGTCAGGCGCTCTTGCCGGTTCTTTTGCAAGTCAGTCTTTGACCGGCGGAACTCAAGTTCAGTCTGCCGCTGCAAATGTTCCGATCCTCGTCAACAGCGTCAATGACTGTGAACCTCTTTTCGGCGCCGGCTCAATTCTGTGCGAGTCTCTGAAAAAAGTGTTCGACCAGTGTTCTCAGTTCATCCAAGTTTGGGCGCTTCCGAGGCCGGATGCTGGCGGCGCTGTTCATGCAGTCTATACGATGACCATTGGCGGTCCCGCTACTTCCGATGGCGTCTTTTCTCTGTTTATGCTCGACGGCGAATACAATATTGACTTCGCTGTTTCTTCTGGAATGACCGCAACGGAAATCGCCGATGCGTTCATTGCGATGGTTCCGTACAACTTCCCCTATTCGGTCTCCAATACGGCCGGCGTCGTCACCTTTACGGCGCTCAACGGCGGGACGTGCGGAAACTATCTCGCGCCTGTCTACAACTATCTTGGAATGCAGAACTATGCTCCAATGGGAGTTTCGGTTTCTGTCGTTGCCACAACTGTCGGTTCTGGAAATCCTGCACCTCTCAACTACGTTGACGTTATCGGGACTTGCTGTTATTCCGTCTTCTGTTTACTGACGGATGATGTTGCTACGCAAGACACTCTTGAAAGGTTCATTCGAACCCTTTGGGCCTGCAATGTTCCGGCCGGCGCAAATGGCGCTCAACCGCAATGCTTTGGACATGGTTACGTCTGGAACAGCGGCACTCTCGGAGAAGTTCTTGCCACTGGCGATAACGCGGAAGTGCTGAACCGTTGGGCGCATCCTTTGAATGATCCGAATGCGCCATATTTTTTGATTGCTGCTTACGCGGCTCTCACGGCGTGTTCTGCTTGTTCTTCTCCGGAACTCGCGATCCAGGGGCCTGTTGATGGTCTTCTTTCTTCTATCAGCAGGCCGACGACTTGCAGCGAACCTTGGTCTTATCCTGCTAGACTGACGCTGTTCAATGCGGGTTTCGTGACGTGGGGGCCGGCGACGAACACTCCGCAATCGTTGACAAGCCCTTACATCTATTCCGACATCACCAACAATTTGACCGACAATCTCAATCGGCCGAATGCAACCTGGCAGTCCACTACTACGCGCAGATGGGCGGCGAATTTCAGCAACTTGTTGGCGCAATATCTCGACGGCACTTTCAATGGTCTGTCTGCTTTCTCGAATGGCACTCAGATCAAGCCCGGCGTCTTCGGCACTACTCAAAAGATGATGCGCGCGAAGATCATCGCTTGGCTGAATAGCCAATCGGGGATTCTCATCTCCGCTCTTCAAAATGTCGATACTCAGGTTCTCTTGACTTCGAGTCTCGACATTTCACCGCCCTGTGAGGGAATTCCGGGCAACTACTCTCTCAAATTGATCGTGCAACCGCCGGTTCGCATCAACAACATCGCGACTACGATTTTGCCGCAGTTGTTTACGAACTGCAACAATTCGCAGTACACGCAACAGTATCAGTTGGCTAACCAGTAATCGCGTAACACGAGCAATATAAAGAGGTAGAAAGAAATGGCCACCTGCCAAAATCAAATCGGCGTTCTCAACCTGCTGCTTGCATTCACGAATTGCGATGCGAACAGCGGTTCCGGAGGGGCGAACATTGCCCCGAGAACTCATTACATGGCGAAAGATCAACTTCCCATGTATCTCACTGTCCCTTACACTCTTGTCGGGACGACGCAAGGCCGCGCAAAGCGGCAATACGCGAATGCGAAAATCAAGGTTGATGTTTCGCGAGATTTGTCTATCCCGCTTTCCTATTATCAGGGGCAGGCGGCGATTGACTATCAATGCGAACATCTCTCCGGCGTCGTCGTAACCGGAACGAACGGACTCGTTGTCGGCGCTACAGAAAGCGACGGCGATACGGTGACGATGAATATCGAGTTTGCGTTGCTCGAAGAACTCTTGCCGGCCGGGTCTCTCGCGCAGAACAACGGCTAAACAACAACAGATAGTCCTAGACGCCAGCTAGGATTACTGAAGTTGCGCCGCCATTGATTGAGATAGATGGTCCCTATCTCGCTTAAGTATGAAGCTGTTGAGCGGCGGGAACTGCTCAGCGTGAGGATAACTTCATTCTTTTGACTGGCGTGTTAGTGGCGGCGCGACACCACAAGGAGACCTAAAATGGTAGATATTACAGTTGAACCGGGAACCCCATACCAGATTGGGACTTCTCTTATTTCAAAAATCAGCGTTGCGAGAATTAACTTTCTACAATACGCTGAATGTTTTCAAGATAGATTGAAGGCGAGCGCTCGCGGACTTGACGAAAGCGCTGCTGAAAAAGAATTTATGCGCTCTAGGCGCATCAAACAATGCACAGCATTTGATCGCTCTGGAAATCCAGTCAAAATGGATCAAGTAGCTTTCGCAATGATGCCCCGAAAGCTCTTCGTTAAAATTCACAATGCGCTTGATGATTTCGGAACTGAGCGCGGTTCGGTTATCGGTGAAGGCGACGGCATTAACAGCCCAATCATCTACAAGCTCGGAACACCTTTCGAGTTTACTGACACAAAATCTGAACAGAAGCCAATCGGCACAGAACAAAAAATCATCGAACTCGAATTTATCGCTAAGATCGGCGGCGACATTGAAGACGTTCTTTGTCACTCAAATGGCCTCGATCAAACCGTCGCTCTTTTGAAGACTTGCGCAACTCCACTCGGCGGCGAAACTGGCCTGATGAGACTTCCGAGTTGGATGCTTGAGTCTCTTACTGTAGCAGACGGTTTTTCAATTATGTCTTCGGTACTTCCGGTTTTTACCGAGTAGCAAAAAAAATATCGGAAGCCGTAGCCGAAATGAAATTCCATCGCGGGGGCGGCGTTTTTTGCTTCGATGAAGTTCCGATAAAAAGAATAATTAGAGAATGGAATATGTTCAATAAAGTTCGTGGGGAACATTATAAGTTTCTCGCGGCTATAAACGGAAAGAGAATATAATTGGCAAGCTTCACGGAATATGTAAAGCTTATTGCCGAAGGTAACGAAGCTGTCGCGGTGATCGAAAAGATCAATGCTGCGATAGCTAAATTGCGTAAAGATGCATCTTCGCCGATCAACGTAAAGATCAACGCTGAAAACGAAAAAATAATCGGCGACGAAAAGAAAATCAGAACTGAGAAAAAGAATACAAGTGATGCGGAATTGACCGCATTAAAAAAGAAAAAAGAAGAAATTGCAGCCATAAAAGCCATGAATAAAGAGCAGGGAAATCCTGCTTTTAATATTCGCTATGGCAGTCAAGAAAGCATTGCTCAAGGCCAAAAATTTAATGAGCATTTATCGGAAGCTACTCGACGCATTAACAGATTAGCTGATGCTCATAAGCATATTAAAGCTACAGCCAAAGCTGCCGATGTAGAAGTCTCTGCTTCTTTGTCAGAAAAACTTGCCCAGAATACTGTTTTGAAAACTGAAAAAGCAGAAACTCAGGCAATTAGAGAAGCAGCTAGAGCAGAAAAAGATCGCATAGCAGCTATCAATCTTCGTAACCAACAAGAAGAAGAAGGCGAACGAAGAATTATACAGATGGAGCGCGAACGTGTTCGGCTCATTAGAGAGAGAGAAAAACAAGAAGAGCAAGGCAATAAACGCATTATTCAGCTTGAGGCAGAAAAGGAAAGAATTGCAGAGAAACAGGCACGAGAAGAACGTCGCAGGATCGCTGATGCAGAACGTGCCGAACAAAGGGCGCGTCGCGAACGCGAACAGGCGATTGCGTCGTCGCGTGAAGGCGGAATTAGAGGAGTTATTGGGGAATTTCATAGAGACCTTCGGCGGAAAATGATGTATGGCACTATGAGTACGGCCGAAAGCGCTGTTCATAGTGCATACGAAGCTGACGTTGCAAAAGATACTGCAATTGAAAACGTTCGCCAGACTGGCAGAACGCCGCAAGAGCTTGCTGAAATGATAAAGAATGCTGAAAAGCTTTCTTTGCAAAACCCTACAATTACTGCTACTGAACTATTAACGATGCAACAGCACAATATTGGTGCTTTCGGAGATTATAAAAAAGGAACTGCAAACAACGAAATTTCTGCGCGCTACCTTGCTATCCGAAAAGGAAAAGTTGGTGAGGACGAAGCGCTTAAAGAAAATATGGCGATCTTGAAAGTTGGCGAAGAAACTGGCCGACTTAGAGACAAAGGCTTCATGGCGAAGCTTTACGATCAACAATTAAAGATGGCTCAATCTGAAGGGACGCAGTACGATCCATCTGGACTGCTTACGTCAGTCAGAATGCTGAAATCGTCTAAGTTTGGTCTTTCCGATAATATGCTTTTGACATTGTTGCCCTTCATGGGAATGTCGGAAGGCAATGCGCGTATCGGCAACCAGATTGCCATGTTCGCGAAGACGATGACATTTTCCGGTAAGCAGCTTAAAGCTTCCGGAGTTGATTATGGAAAAGCTATTGCAGGAACCGCATTTTCAGACGGGAAAGGCGGCTACAATCAAGAGATGCAAACTAAGGTTATGTCCGGTGATTTTGCCGGAGTTGCTGCTATTGTCGATAAGTATCTTTCACAAAAAGGGTTTAATCCAGCCGACAAATCGACAACGAATGTCAATAAAGAAATGCAACAAGTTGCTAAAGCTGTAAGCAACACTTCTGCCAGAGAAGTTCTATTAGCTATTTGGGCCAATCAAGATCAGTTTCGCAAGCAGCAAGAGAATGCTGCCAAAGCCGAAGGCGCTTCAACTCCGCAGCTTTCTACTAGAACTTTGCAAGGCGCTCAAGACGCTTTGACTTCTCAGACTGTAAACGCGATGGCGGCGACTCTTCAACAGTTTAATCCTCTGATGATTAGAGTTATGAACGGCCTCACTGTTATAGCTGAATGGGCAACAAAACATCCTAATTCATCTCTTGGAACTATCGGCGCTGCTGCCGGAGGGCTTCTTACCATTGCAGTAAAAAATCCCGAAGCTGCTGTTCAAACCGGTTTGCTCACAGCAATTGTCCAAAATACCGGAGCGATTGCAGTTGAAGGAGCTGCCGGTAATAAAGGAGCTATGGCAAAACTTCTAGGCATTAACCCATTACTGCTGGGCGCTGCCGTTGGAGTCGCTGCTCAAAAACTTTTCATTCAACCGATGATTGACGATCATTTTAATCAACAACAAGAAAATGCAGTAAATACTTTAAGGAAAGACGTAAAAACTAGAGAGAAATTTTTAGATCAAATTCCGGTGAAAATTGCAAATAAAGACTATAATCAAGGTGATAAGGATGATCCGCGTCCTACACTAGAAGCTTATCAAGTAGAATTGAGATTGGCGCAAGAAGCCGCCAGAAGAGAAGAACGTGATCTAAAAGAAAGCATGGCTAAGCACGCTGCCGAAGAGAGAAGTGCTTATCCTACTCCTAAAAGCAATAATAAGCCCACAGTTTCACCGCCAGATAATCAATCTTGGCACGCTCATTGGAGATTGGGTGATGCTGCTTCACAAGGATATATGAACTCTGGCGGGATTGTCAATAATGCCGCAGGTAGCGCAAAAGATCAGTTGGCGAATGAAATGAATACTTCGACCGCAAAGGCGGCTATCGAAAAAGTGACTTCAACGAGTGCCGATCTTTCCGAGGCGATTACAAAAGCCGGTACTGAAATCCATAGCGGAACGACCGCCGCCGCATCCTCTATAGAAGATGGCGGCCATGTCGTGGGAGGCGCGTTGCATCAAGTCGCGGACGTTATTGCGAACGTGAGCGCTCGCATAGCTGCAATGGCTTCCGGCGCTCCTAAATCGACGTCAACGGGAAGCGCGACAAGGGGGCCTAAATGACCGATTGTGTTGCGCCGCTTTATCTGCCGGCCTCATACAACGGCGTCTTTTTCGAGTGCATCATAGGCGGAAGCGAACACGGAAGACGTGGCGTCGCCGGAGAATTCCCGTTTGGGGAGCAAACTGCTTTCCAAGATTTGGGTATAAAAATTCGCCACTATCATATTTCTGGCAGATTTCAAGGGCCGGATTGTGTGCTGCAATCTGCTGCTTTGATTAGCGCTGTCGAGACGCCCGGCCCTGGAACTCTTGTTCATCCGACAAGAGGAGTTCTGACAGTTTCTTGTATAACTCTCAGAGTTAGAGATGATCTTTTGCGCGGAGCGGGTGAAACTCGTTTCGAAATGGACTTTGTTGACGCCAGCAATTTTGCTACGTCTCTAGGTTCGCTTCCGATTATTCCCGCGATCACTTCCTTCGTTTCCGATCTTACTGACTCTTTTGGAAACAATTATTCCCCTAGCTCACTTCTGTTCTTTCAAAAACCGCCGGTCCAGAATACCGCGCAACAAATGCTTACTGATTTGGCCGAAGCTTTCTATCAAGCTATTCCTGCTAATAGTAGCGATCAGGCTTGGCAAACGCTAGCTCAAATTCAAGCATCGTCAACAAATTACAATACATGGTTAACTTCTGCTGGCGTTGCGAATGCGACAACGTTTGCATTCACAGCTATTGACGTTTATTCGTCAGACGCGCAGATTGAATACAATACTTGCGTAGCTCTTGCTAACAAGTATGCAATCTCTTCGTCGTCTCTTGGATTGGCCGGAATTTGTCAAGAGGCTTGTTATTCTCTTTTGCGCTCTCTGTGCGCTGCTTATATGATGCGTTCCGCTACACAAATTCCGAACCTGTCACTTCAAACGGCGCTTGCCAATTTAGATCAAACCTCGACAATTATTACGGAAGAATTGCAAAACGCTCTTTCTTTGGGTGATGATAATCTTTACATCGCTCTCACGAATTTTCAAGCGCAGATGCTCAAAACTCTTTCTCACTATGCTTACAATCTTCCGCCTACGATTTCATATACCTACCCCGGAGGAATTGCCTCTTTGGTAGCTGCTTATGACATATACGGCGATGCAACTCAGTTCACGGCTCTTGAAGCTCAAAACCCTAATAACTTTCCGTTCTGTTTAGGACCAGTAGTTTACGCTTCGTCGCAACCTGTCGTTATAAGCACATGACAAATCCAGCTCTAGTCGTTATAACAGTCGGCGGAAGTAATCTGCAAGGCTGGACTAATATGAAACTTACAAGAGAACGCAAGGAGTTGACAGGCGCTCTCACCTTCGAAATGTTTTTCACTAACATTCCCGCCAATCCTCAAATGAGAGAGGTCACGGCCGGCGCTGAAATTCAAGTTTATATTGCCGGGAATTTAGCTTTTACCGGCACTATTGATTCGAGAACCGGAAGCGGAAAGGGAAGACAACGCGGCAATCATCATCGCGCCGCTAGCGTGAATGATAGAAACATGGGCGGCGTTGATCGAAGAGGACGTACTCCATCCGGAGAAGGCGTTCATTCGTATGCCGACGCCGAAAGTTATAAGATAACTGTAGAATGTCGGGGAAAGACGAAGAGACTTATCGACAGTTCGCAGGAACATCCTACCGGGCAAATGTCCAACACAACTGTTCCTCAAATTTTCCAAAATCTCATTCAGAACTTCAATGTTCAATTGAATAACACGACTAGCGACAGCATTCAAATTGAACGTGCTGTTTTCAGGGACGGCGCAACTGTATTTACAGAACTTCACCGATGGGCAAGAGAACATAATCATCTCGTCTTTGAGGCAATTGACGGCCAACTGATGCTAGCAGATGATAGCTCCGGTGGAAATGGCGAGCCTCTAATCTTAGGAACCAATATTTTATCTTTCGACGCTACTCAAAGCGACGGTCAAGGCAACTCTTCTGTGACTATCAAAGGTCAAAGAAGCGGTATCAAATATCACGGAAATGAAGCCGTGATGAACAAAGTCAAGACGACAAACCCAACTGTCACAGACCATTCCCCGGTTATCTATCAATTGAATGGCGACGCATCGCCAGACAGATTGAAAAGAAGATCGAAGTATGAAAATGACAGAGCTACGCAAGAATGCAAACAAATTACTATTGATGTTTTTTCTGTTCAAACTTCGACGGGAACTCCTTGGGATTTGAATATCACTCACTACGTTGAAATTCCGCCGGAGGGAATTTACAACGAATTCGTCGTCGATAGTTTGACTTATTTCTGTGAAGCGCATGGTTCTCTTAAGACCGAGTTGCAGTTAGTTCCTGTCGCACAACAAGGGGATGGCTCATCCGTATCCGCAATATCGGATGGCGCTGCTTACGGTCAAGCGCGCGCAGCGGCGGCTGGACTTGTTTACAATCAAGGAAGTTATCCTTCACCTTGGGTTATTCCAGCGGTTGAAAGTGTCTTGACTATGGGCGGCGCTCCTCCACCGTCAGACACAAGTAGTTCAAATGGAATCTCTTTGCCGCCGAACATTCCCACAAAACTTCCTCCGGGGTATGTGTAATGGTTTGGAAAATTGGTTCGGACCTCGAAAGAGAAGCGCAAGATCATATTGAGCGCCATGTTTATCATCAGCTAACCGTTACTTCTACTGGTGCTAAAGTTTCGGTCAAAGGGAACGGAACTCAAGACATAGACGTTCCGGTTCTATTCGTTGGTCAGTTGCATAATCTTCAGCAGGATACAAATGCGGAAGTTCATTTGATCGGAAACGGCGCAGACACCGATCTTAAATATGCTATTATTACCGGACCTAGAGACAAACACTATCAATCGAACCCCGGAGAAAGTTGGGGCCAAAATCCGGTAGACCCGAAAAGCAGAGTTGGATACACGCCTAACGGCGTCAGATTTGCTGCAAATGAAAGTGGACAAACCATTGCGGAATGGTCTCAAGGAATGTTTGAAGTAGACGTCGCAAACAAGAAAATATATTTCAGAGTTCCTGTCTATTTTCAAGAGACAGCATATGCAACAGTAGAACAACCGCAGACTGTTCCGGCTTTCAAACAATAAGGGCGCCAAATGTCTTCGATTTGGATCGACGGTTTCGACGGTTACGCTCAAACGAGCGATCTAGGTTTTCGTTATGCAAACAATGGAGCTTCTTTAATAACTAATGGAGGGCGCTGGGGCGGCGGAGCTATTTCGCTTAGTGGACTTACTCCGGCCATCAACGCGCCTCTTTATGACTCTCCAACGGAAATCTGGTCTGGATTTTCGATCAAAAGCTCTAGTACGGGCAATCAAGATGTTGTTTTGGCTTCGTGGATAAGTCCTAACGGACTTGAAACGTCGTTGACTTATAATCCTCTAACGCTTGTCTTTAAACTTTATGCCCGATTAAATACGGCGGTTGTATTAGCAACCTCTTCTCCTGTTTTACTTTCGACTACTGTTTGGCATTATATTGATTTGCATATGAAAATTAGTTCTACTGTTGGTCTATGCGAAGTTTGGGTTGACAATACAAGAGTTCTTAACGCTGTAAATATAGATACGGCTCCTTTTGGAGGAACCTCACTTGTAGCAATGGGACTAGGAGGTTCCGGTAATTTTTTTAGTTTAAATTGTGTTATCGACGATTGGTGCGCTCGCGATGCAAATTCCGGTTCCGTGAATATCGGACGTATCGGAGATAGCAGAGTATGCACAACCGTTCCTAATGGAGATGCAGGCCCGAACAATGGCGTTCCATCAACTTCCGGTCCGCATTATGCGATGGTAGATGAAGCAAATTGGAGCGCTTCAAATACCGTCACCTTGACGAACACGACGGGACAAGCCGAACAATATACGATGAGCGCGCTTCCCGTAACGCCCGTCGAGATTTACGCAGTCCAAGTTGTCACGTTCTGCGAAAAAACAGACGGCGGCGCTGCTTCGGCAAAACAGTATGTCGATAGCGGAGGAACTACTGCATACGGTCCTTCTCAGAGTCCTCTCGATCCGTTCTCGGCGATGCAATCAATTTTCGAGACCGATCCGCATACGAGTACGAATTGGACCGAAACATCAGTTAACGCTGTTCAAACTGGTTATCAGGTACAGTAATGACTGAACAGGTTATAGCGGCTCAAAAACTAGAAATTCTTTCAGAGAATGAGACGCCTCACGTTTTGGCGGCTCAAAAGCTTGAGTCGTTTTTCAGTTACCCGCCAGATACTCAACTTTTGGCTGGCCAGTATCTTGAGTCAGATATAAATGTTAAAGTAGTTCAAAACGTCGCAGGTCATTATCTGGAAACGCTGATGACGTTTTCAGATGTTTTGCCTCCCCCTCCCGTTCTTCCGCCGCCTCCTAAACCATTTCAAAACACTTATAGGCCCCTCGACATTCCTTGTACGCCAGCGCCGCGCTCGCGCTTTAGGCGCTTTTGGGCGACGCAACCTAACGTCTGCCCGGCCGAACCGGGACAATGCAATTACACTGATCCGAACAATTTGAAGTCTGAATGTCAGCAACCGGGATTATCTTTGCTTATTACAACTGATCCCGCTTGGCAACAATTGCAAGCTGCTTATGACGGCGGCGGCGGAACTCCGGATTGTCCCGCTCCTATAACCGGGGCAACAATTTCGACCGAAAATTATGTTCAAGGTCTTGTTATCAACATATTAGGGACAAATGCCGCTCAAGCTTCATCTATCTGCGGGAAGATGCCCGGTCAAAGACTAGGTTATTGGCTTGACAGTATCGCAAATAATAAATCCGGCTCTTCAATAAGATACGTTCCCGCCGTCGGATACAATACAGCTCAGTCGGTTCAATTTGTTCAGATGCAAGCGCAAACTGATTTGCAAAAGCTCATCAGCTACGGCGTCGCCAACAAAGTTATCGTCACGGCTTCATACGTCGGAAACGGAACTATTGCTTTAAAAATAGTAGTCGAAGGCGTTGACGATAATACAACGGTCGTTAATTCGACCATGACGAAAATATCTAACGCTTGGGTGTGGAACTCATGACGGCTTGTTTCAATCGTCCTACTCCCAAGACTCTATGGACTCAGATTACATCTTGGTTCTCTTCAAATGTTTTGGGCGGCGCTCCAATCATTCCGGAAAGCAACGAGTATTACCTATGCGGCAACGATCTTGCCGCAATGGAATTATATTATTCGTTGTCTCAGCAACAATGGAATGAAACGGATGACGCGACCGCGTGTTGCGACAGTCTCATAAAAAACAATGCCCGTTTGGGTCTAATTCCTTACGGCGCGACTTTTTCTCAAGGGTACGTCACTGTTAATGGCGGACCTCCAAATGATATTATTCCCAACAATCTTCAAGTTCAAATTGGTTCTATCACACTCAACATTTCACAAGCAACAAATGCGAACCCGACAAATCTTGACAATAACGGCAACGCAACATTGCTGCTTCAATCTCAGATACCGGGCGCTTCTATCAATGAGGCGTTAAATCTTGCTATTTCACAGATCGGAACCATTTCGTCTGTGTCTTCAACTATTATCAATGTTCCGAACGGTTGGCCTTCTACAGTCTCGACGAACGGATTGTTTTGCGGCGGCAAAGACCCTGAAACATGCGATGCATTCCGAGCTAGAGTAATCGCTCGAAAGCAAACGCCGCAAAATGCTACGCTTGCTTGGATTGTCGATCAAGCTCTTCAATATCCTTGCGTCACGCGAGTAATGCAGCGCACTTGCGGACCATGTTGCGCAGATGGTCAGCTACAGTTGTATGCATTCATGGACAATTCTTTTCAATACGGAATTGCTCCACTATCCGCGATCCAAGGGCTTACGGCGTATCTCTTCGGTTCTCCGCAAGGTCAAGGTCTCGGCAAAGCTCCGGTAGGCATATTCGGAAACTTTTTCCTTGTTACGCCCGCGACGGTCAACATCAACTTCTTTAACATGGGATGTATTACACCTTCCCAGTTCACTGAAATTCAAACTCTTATATCTCAACTGTACTCGACTTTGACGCCGGGTCAAACGGTATGTTCAAAGTGGATTGACGCCATTGTTATAAGCGTAAATCCAAATTGTTGCAATTATACAATTCAAGTCACAATCGACAATGCCGGTTACGGCCAAGTTGACTGCTTCGGCGATTATGTTCCGGCTTGTGATATTCTTCCGGTTCTCGGAACCGTCACCTATACAGCGCAGCTTGCCACGTCATGACCTATCAAACGATCGTTCCCACGATAGATGGACCGCAACCGCTAGGAGTAATTCCGAGCGATAATTGCTGTCCACCTAGTCTATGCAACATAGATTATTGCGGATTTATATGTTCTTTCTTGCAATATCTTCCCAAAGGCCCTATATGGGACTATTGGAGGAATTCTCGATATAATGATATTATCAACAGCGATGGCGCTTGCGTCGTCGGAAGTTGCTACGATAATCCTTGTTTGACGATTATAGATCATGCGATCTATACGGCAAAGAAGCTTCTTTATGTTTTGCAAAATCCTTTGCAGACGGCAGTTTGGGAAGCAAACCCATTAACAGCATTCAACACGCGACAGCATTGGCTTAATGTTTATGGATGGGAAGACTGCTTTGATGGTCCCAATGCTATAGCGGCATTGGGTTTCCCTACTCCTTATCAAGCTGTCTGCAATGCGTTACTTCCGAGTGCGCCTTGCACGTCCGAGTCCGTCTTATATCAAATGTCGCCTTCCATTAACGGCAATCCCAATCCTGTCGTTGATATTTCCGCTCTTGTTAAAGCGGCTTGTCCTTCAAATCTTTTGCTTGCAGTTCAATACGGAATTGTTAAAGCTCTAAAGCGTTTGGAGATCGGAATTATTCCAACTCAAGATTCTATCAATTTTGTACTTGAGTCTTTAGGTGTTTCAATCGCTATTGAAATAACAGACCCTATAAACAATTGCGCTGGTTGCTTCCAAATTTCCGGAGCGCTTCCTGATTGCGTAATGCAAGATGATTGCAGTCAGATGACTGGAACGGAAGCTTGCGAGCCATATAGACCTTGCATGACAGTTACAATGTCTCTTTTAAATAATGGGACTATTCCAGCGGGACCAGGAATTACAGAACCGTTGACTTGTGAAACAGAAAGAATATTCGGCAATCAAACAATTCAAGCGTCGTACAACTTTGCCGGCGTTGCAATGCCGGTCACTATAGATTGTCCTGCCGGAACTATAGCTGGAGCGGGAACTATATATCCCGCAATGATGGCTGCGGAATGTATCTTGTTGAGCGTGATACCGTCAAACGTAAACTACAGCATCATCCGCAACACATAAGGCAATAAGATGTCTTCAATTGGTATCATTCCCGATCCCGGCTATGGTGGTTTGGTCGTCAACACTCTTCCGCCGCCAGCTGGCGTAACAAACGCATACGTTCCGCCGTCGTCCTTCACTATCTCTACCCCTCTCACGTTCTATGGGGCGAATTGCGCGGCCAATAGGTTCGATCCGCAACAACTAAACGCATTCCAAAGCGAGCTTCTTTGTCTCGCGGCGACGATCAATCCTAACGGCACTTGGAATGCCGGAAGCGTCTGCAATCTCGGAAATGCGTTCACGACGTTTGCGCAAGGTCTCGTAACGGCCGGCGTCACGCTCGCCAAGGCCGCCGATTACCCCGGATCGGACACAAGCGATGCTGCTGCTGCCACGCCCGCTTATGTCGCCGCCGCCATTGCCGCCGCGTTCACGTCGCCTCTAGCGGTCTCGAATGCCGCGAGCTACCCGTCAACGAACGATACCAAGGGCGCTACGGCGTCTTATGTGACTAGAGCAATTTCGGGCGCGCTTGCTGTATCGACGCAATATCCCGCCGCCTCCGGAAGCCAAGTTCTTGCGGCGACGCCGGCTTATGTTTCGGCGGCTGTATCAGCCGCCACTTCGTCACTAAGCGCTCTTATCCCGTCGGCCGCTTCCAGTACGTCTTATCCTTCCACAAGCGATACAACGTACACAACGCCGTTATATGTTTCGGCGGCTATTGCTGCAATTCCGGGTGGATTGTCGGCGACAACAAGCAGTTCTTATCCTTCTACAAGCAATACGACGGCGGCAACGCCTGGTTACGTTGGAGCTGCCATAACTGCTGCTACAACTACTATTGAGGCTCTTATTCCCGCTATCGCAACGGCGAGCGAATATCCTTCCGCCAGCGACGTTGCTGCTGCAACGCCGGCTTACGTTTCGGCGGCTATTGCTGCTGCGACTACTACAATTGAAGCTCTCATCCCTGCGAAAACCGCTGCGGCGGCTTATCCTTCCGCGAGCGACACAACTTATTCAACGCCGGCTTACGTCGCCGCTGCTATTTCCGCCGCGACTACTACAATTGAAGCTCTCATTCCGGCGAAAACTGCGGCGGCGGCTTATCCTTCGTCCAGCGATACAACTTACGCAACTCCTGCTTATGTTGCAGCCGCTATCACAGCGGGCGCATCTTCGCCATCATTTGCAACTTTGACAGATGTTACAATCACGTCTGTTCAAAACAATCAAATCCCATATTACAACTCAGTCGCCGGGAAGTGGGAAAATGCAGACGACCCTTATGTTATGGGGTTTTTTGCTCAAGGAGTTTTAACAGCCTCCGAAGTTCTCATGCTTCACGCTCTTCCATATGCAGTTGAAATAGCATCTGGTGCGCCAGGAAGTCAAGCTGTTGCAAGCGTAGCCGCCACAGCAGCCACTTCTATCACCATTGAGAAGAACGGAACCTCAATCGGTACGATCAATTGGGCTGCCGGCGCTACTGTAGCGACGTTCACCTTTTCAGCAAGCGTAACGTTTGCTGAAGCAGATTACATAACTCTCGTAGCGCCAGCTACGGCGGATGCTACGCTGGCGAATGTCGGAATAACTCTAGCTGCTTTCCGTATCTAAGGAAGAACGAAATGGCTAATCTTTGGTTCGACGGATTTGACAGCTATGCTGTTGTCGCTGACATTAACTCTCAGGGATACTCTGAAACAAGTATAACGCTCGGCTTAACAAGTGGTAGGTTTGGCGGCGGAGGAATATCTTTACAAGACGGACAATATCAATACCTTGCAAAGTCGCTTACGTTTGGCGTAGAAGCATGGGTTGGTGTTGCGATTAACTGTAGTTCTGTTGCGAGTGGGGATAGAGCAGTATGCACTTTTATATCGACCGCAGGTGTTGAAGGATATGTAACTTTCAATCCTGCTACCTCAACTGTAAAAGTATGGAGAGGAATGCAAAACGCACTTCTCGGGTCTGCGGTTATTTCTGGTTTTGCACATAATGCATGGGTTTGGTGGGATATTCACTACAAATATGATACAAGCGTCGGCATCTTCGAAGTCTGGTACAATGATGTTCAAGTTCTGAACCTTACCGCACAGAACACCGCTCAAGACACAGGACAAACCGGCATCTCTACCATTTCCATTGGATCGAACGCTATGGGGAGCGGCCAACCTTGTCTAGGCATGATATTTGATGATATTGTCATCAATGATACAACCGGCACTCTCAATAACGGACGCCAAGGCGATAGTCGTATTGAAACTTTAGTTCCGACAAGTGATGCGACTCCAAACAACGGAACTCCTTCAACCGGGACGAGTCATTTCGCGATGGTTGATGAAGCACACTGGGATACTACAAGCTATATTACGATGACAGATACTACAGGACAAGAAGAGCTTTTTGGATTTGCTTCTCTTGTTTCGACGCCGACCGCCATTTCTGCTGTTCATGTAGTCATTTTAGCAGAAAACTCCGACGCTGGTACTGCTGCTCTGGAAAGTGTTCTCGTTTCGAGCGCTACTGAGTTGGATGGCGTTTCTACCAATCTTACATCTTCATGGGGCAGATATACCTGGCTTTACGAATCTGATCCGCACACTTCGGCGGCTTGGACTCTTGCTGCGGTTAATTCTGCTGAAGCAGGGTGGAAGGTGCCATGACCTCTCAAATTGTAACAACAATCAAGAAAGAGGTTCTCCATAAAGGAAATCCTCTTCAAACTGTCACTTCAATAAAAAAGGAAGTTCTACACAGAGGTAATCCGAAACAAATAGCTACCTCTATCAAGTTAGAGGTTTTATATAAGTTGCCGCCGCCAGCAGCGCCAGCTTCAAATCGAAGATTTGTGATGGTCATAACATAACCTTTCCCGAGGATGAGAAAATGCCCGCAATTACCGTTTTAAACCTACGCCAGTTCGCCCCCGGTGTTCACGCTAACATCATCGAAGCGTTTACAGTTCCGAACGCCGATGATGTTTTGATCGACGCCGGGATCAAGACGCGATTTATTCTCGCGAACTTCATGGGTCAAACTTTCGTTGAAACAAATGGCTACAGAACTCTTACAGAAAATCTGTATTATACGCCGGAAAGATTAGTTCAAGTGTTTGGAATTTCTTACGCGAAAGCAGTAGAGTGCGCTGGAAATCCCGTAAAGACTGCCGATCTTGTTTATGGCAATCGTATGGGAAATACCAAATACGGCGACGGTTGGAAATATCGTGGCGGGGGTCTGATAGACCTTACAGGATCAGACAACTACAAAGAACTCGCTGACAAGACCGGAATTGACATTTGGAATCATCCTGATTTAATACGCGATCCACAAACGGCGCTTCTTATCGCTGCGCAATGTTTCAACGATCTTGGTGCTGTAGAAGCTGCGGCAAATGATGACGAAAGGCTTGTTACCTTTCGTATCAACGGTGGTTATAACGCAGAAGCTCAGAGGCGTTCAGCTACCCGCAGAGCTTATGAAATCTTTAAAGAAGTTCCTGTTTCTACTCCATACAAGGCTTCTTCTTCATCTTACGGCTTCTTACCGCATTTCGAAAATGTCAGCGATGAGCCCCCCGACTCCTACGAAGAGACGCCGGCCGTGGCCGTTTCGGCGCGCGTTCCGTTGACAATGGAGCAAGCGAAGCTGCTCCAAAATCATCTGAAAGAAAAGAATTACTCCCCTGGCGAAATTGATGGAAACATCGACGGCCCTTCAACAGTCGGAGCCGTCGCAGAACTTCAAAAGCAGCAAGGAATTCCTGTAACAGGGGTTGTGGACGATGTTACTGAAGATGCTATCCAAAATGCTTCGCCAAAAGTTGTTAGCGAGGATAGAGCGTCTGAAACGGCTGGCTCCTTACGGTCCAAGGGATCGGCGACAATCCATGCGGCTGACAATATCAATCTTGCTGCTCACGGTGTTTCTGCTGCTGGTGTGGGAACTTTGGGAGTTGGAGCAAGTGGCATATTTGCGGCTGTCAATAATCAAGCCGATCAAGTTAAGAAGATCACAGATCATGTGCCAGGATTATCGGAAAAATTTGCCGTGTTCGTTACAGGACATATTAGCATTGTCGCGGTCATCGCATTCGGAGTAGGACTTCTTTATTTAGCAACTCGACTTTATGAAAATAATCGAGTTGTTATTTCGGAGCGCATCCGAAAGTCAAGATCAGGCGAGGATATGAGTCATTGACTACGTTCTTAGTCGGCTCAATCATAGAGCATTATTTGCTCTATGTCGCAATCATTCTATTTGTCGCAGGGGGCGCTGCTGTATATATTTACGTTCCAGTTTTTGGAAAGCAGATTTCCATCTGCTTTTTCTGCGCCGCTGCTGGCCTCATTGCGTATCAGATGGGTTATAATGCAAGAGCAAACGTTGACACTTCCGCACAGCTTCAAAAGAAACTTGACGCCGCGCAAGCTGATTTGTTGAAGGCTCAGCAAGACTTAAAAACAAATCAAACTATCGCTGAATCATCATCGAAAAGGGAACAAAAAGCAAATCAAATCGCCAGTGATTTGCAAACGAAAGTGCAGAACTATGAAAAATACATCGACGCAAAAGACGCTGTTGACGCGCAACCGTCACTTCCCGCAACGGTTGTTATTCATGACAAAGGAGCTTGCCCGAAGAGATTCAAAGCTCCTCGTTGTCTTCTCACTGTGCATGATGTTGACGGATTGCGCGGCCTCGGTTCCGGAGGTCGCCCCTAGTCCCGCATTGCCGCCAGCGCCGGCCGCCTTTGGGCTTCCGGTCGCCGTCCCTCATGTGAGCCTTGGCCTCGATGCGAGGATCCTGGCCGCCCGCGAGCGCGCGGCGATCATAGAGGCTAACCAACGGCTTGCGGATGACGCCGCCTTCTATCAAAGCGTCACGAAGGCGTATTGAAAAATAGCTTGACAAGCGCTTTTGCAGCGCCTTAAATAGCGTCGTCGCCGCTAGGAAAAACAACGCCCGTTTCGGTTAATTCCGAGCGGGCGTTTTTCTGTTTCTCTTCTAGCTCATCATCATAATCAGACGCGGCTCTGCAAAATGTCCATGAGACAAACGCTATTACTAACCAAGCGGCAATAGCACAAAGAGCTTTGATTAACATTTCAAGCTCCACTTTCTGTAAACAAATCTTCCTTTTCGGAAACATACAGAAGTCTTGGACGCTTCCAGAAGTAAATCGGTTGCGATCCGCAAGGGCGACTTCTTACAATCTCGTAAGGTTCGAGATTTAAATCAACCTTACGGATCAGTTTGCCTGCCGCATCTAAGACAGATTGGCGAGCTGAAAACGGAACTTCATTATCATAAGCGCGCGCGACAAGATCAAGCGTGCTTATCATAGTTCCGTCATTGGGGATTGCGTTTAGCAACCTGCTTTCGAGCGGAGAATAAGACTTATGTTCTTTCACTTTCACTCTTCCTGAACTTCTAAGGTAAAATCAACAAGCTTGTAAGTTAAGTCTTTCGACTTTCCAGACGTCACTATTGATTTACCAGTATTAGTTGCGACAAGCTGTGTTCTTAATTTCATCATTAAAGTGTTGAGGGATTTTGCATCCATTTTTGCAGAACCGACTTCCCCCGTTGGCGTAAAATTGTCGCAGGATATATCACGTTCCCACAAAGCAACGATTGAGTGAAAGCTTGGGCTCCCGATGTGCAAATTAGCGGTGCATATACAGTCGATAAGTTCCCTTGATAACCCCATTTCGTTAAGCTTGTCTCTTTTCTCGCTCGATCCGACTGCTGTTGTCGGCGATTTTTCTCGTTTAGGCTTAACCTCTTCTTTCTTTGCCGCCGCTTCCCGAAGCCTTTCGAAGATACGTTTCTTTTCAGCTTTTTCTTCATCAGTAAGCTCCGACTTCGGCTGAATTGAAACTTCCGGTTCGTCTTGTTTAGTATCCTCAAGAGTCAACATAATTTTACACGGAAGGATTTTTCCGTTTCTATTTTCCCAACGGCTTTGAACTCCGCCTTGAAACTCACATACTCTTAAAAGAATACTCTTTTCATAATCCTCTTCTATAATGACCTCGCCGAGAAGCGCGCGGCCTTTCTCGCGAGACGTAGCTTTTGCATCAATCTTCGCGCTATTCTCGCTTGCATGTTGATTGCAAACGATTTCCCCGGAGTCACTTTTATATCTAACTTCAAAAATCTTCGCCACGTTTTTGTCCTTCCCGGCCTACGCTTGCCTTATAACCCGCCGTGAGCCACGGCGCAAAGTTTTCGACCCCTAATCCCCTGCTATCATGCGCCGTATGTCATCAAGGGCAAGATCGGACAAATCTTTCTTACTCTGTAAGTTTTGCAATACTTTTAAATCAACAGATTTAAAGGCAATTATATCAAAGATTTGAGCAGTTCCAGCCATTCCGGTTCTCCAAACACGATCTTCACTTTGCCATCTTTGGAGCGAGCGAGTCGTATTGTTATAATAGATCGCGTTATTGTCGCCGGCTGTATCAAACTGAAGGTTCAATCCAGTCCCTCCGGAAGCCGGATTTAGAAGACAGAACTTCTTTTTGCGTTTTGTGTACTCTCTATAATTGTCAAGAGTAGCGCATTCTTCTCCGGTTTTCGCTTCGATAAACGGTTTAAGTATCATAATGTCAGGAATAAAGGCGCACCATATAATGCATTGGCCTCCAATCTGATTTAAGATTTCGACGACAATCTCAGCGCGCTGCATTGATATAAGTTCATACTCATGATGCTTTGAATCAGTAGTAACGAAACCGGAAAGAAGCTGTTGAAGTTTAATGACGCAACTAAGATGATTCTTAGCTTCGATAGTTCCGTTCTCTATTTCCATCATGAAGCTATGTTTCATGTCATCGTACTTAGCGCGCGTCTTTTTATCCATCTCATACTTATACTTAGGATACATTTTTGGCGGAAGGTCTGTCGCTTCCGATTTAGTCAATCGGTAACTGTGAGGCGCGATAAGACGGTAAAACTCTTCGACGTTCTTACTCTCTACAACGTCGCGATTTTCATAACCGCCCATAATACAGAAGCGCGCTTTGAAAACTGCTAGAGTATCAATGCCGATGATCTTTGGATCGAGAAACATCATCTGCGACCAAACGTCTGCCAAATTCTTTGCAATAGGAGTTCCGGTGAGACAACGGCGATATTCCACCTTCGATCCGAGTTTCATCATCTCGCGAGTAGTTTTAGAACTGTAGTTTTTTATTCGATGCGATTCGTCCACAATCATAAAGACTTTGCGATCATGCATTCTGATAAACATAGCGCTCGCTTCCGCGCCGCCGTCTGTCAGAATAGTATCAATGTTCAAAGCAAAAATGTTTAGAGCGCCGGGAACGAAGAGATCAGCGCGCGTGTAATCTGCTTTCTTATCCCACATGATAAGATTAAGTTTAATTGAAGCGTCTATGTGTTCTGGAATCTGATCTAAAATCCATTGCGCATGTACGCCCTTCGGAGCGAAGATCATAACTCCGGTAATCAAACCCTTCTTAAATAGGATTCCGAAATTATGAATTGTGATCGAGGTTTTGCACAATCCCATTTCGAGAAATAAACCGTAAGCTTTTCTTTCCCATGAAAGCCCTATGCAATGCTCCATGTGTTTCAAATACGGAACTTTCGGAACGTAAGGAACCTCCGGCATTTTGGCGCTGCTATGTTGCGTCGCCATCATTTCCAACTCAAAGATTTGTTTCAAAACTCCGCTGTTGTCTTTCCATTCAATTTCGAAACCGGACTCTTTGACAATAAGAATATTTGAGCCGCTGTTTTGAACGTCAACTCTTTTGTTTCCATACCATACTTTTTTGCCTGAAAGGCGAGAAAGTAGCTTCAAGAATTCAAAAGGAAACGGGCCAAAGATCGCCATCGTTTCGTTGTTGACTTCAATTCTGATTATCATAGTTACCCTCAGTCGAAGAAAGGAAAAGCTGAACAGTCAGTTATTCTGTGCGGCTCACATAGAAATGTTACAGATGACAAAGGCAAAGGATGCCATCCGTAACAATAAGGAAACTTTTGTAAACTGTCAAACTGAAGATATACAACGTTTTTTGATAAATCAATTCGACCAACAATAGCTTCTTCGTTAAATAAGAACTCGTACTCTTTTTCTAACGACGTGCATATTGCTTTGTGCATTGTTTCTAACTCCTTCTTTTACTCGACGTAATCTTCTAACCCGTTTTTCCGCGCAAGCCAAAGAGGCATTTCAACTGACTTCTGACTTGGAATTGATGTATCGGATACAATTATTTCACTTAACGGAAGCCAATATTTTGCGTCTCCGATAAAAAACAATCTTGCAAGTCTTGTCTGAACGTCAGACTTTACTTCCATCAAAACAGAAACTTTTTCAAGTCCGTCGCTTCCGCGAGACTTATTGTAGTTAGACAGTTTCTTTTTCATCCTTTTTCTCCTTCGGAGCGGTGAAGTAGTCTTCTTTCGGTGTACTGTCAGGCGAACAGAACCAGTCGGACTCAGGTATCTTCAAACCGTCATCGACGTTACAGAGAAATCTTATGCCTTGAATTGTAAGCATTCTAAAATTATCTGGTATAGTTCCTTTGACCGCATAAATCGCTTTATCAATTCCTCCTCTTTCTATGATCGAAGGAGATGCGGACGAATATTCAGACGGGTCAATGATAGCAAGAATATCAGCGCCACTGTCATCTCGAAAAGTGAGATTGAGGGCAATGGAGTTTCCGGTTACTCTTCTACCTTTTCGACGCGCTAAGCTCTCAGCGTCGTTTCGATCTTTCTTTTTCATCCCGACTAAAAGTCCAATAATAACAAATGAACCTCTGTCGCCTTTGTCCAGTTGAGAAATGGGCGTTGGCTTTGTTACGATATTGACCGCCTTTAGATCGGGGATACAGCGAGCTACAGCGGTCGATACGGGCGTAAGCGTATCAATGGGTGTAACAGCTTCCCTTAGCTGCTTAGCAAGCCCAGGAGGCAATTCTTTGCCCGATTGGCGCGCTTCAATAATTTGCGCCAATTTCGCCGGCCCGATGCCTCGGATCGAGGTTAGGGGGCCGACGAGAATTTTATTCCCCGCCTCTTCTTTAATAGTCCAACGATCAACGGACCTTTCGGGGTCAATAGGGATATAACTTATTCCTTCGACGTGAAGTTCTCTAAGAAGAGTGATCTGCTTTTCAGGATCACTTTCTGCATCTAACGTAGCGGCGGCAAACTCAACAGGATAAAATGCTTTGAGCCAACAGCAGTAATATGTAATGATGGAGTAACTAACAGCGTGCGATCTATTGAAAGAGTAGGCTCCAAATCCGCATAGATCATCCCAAAATCGTTCAACAGCTTCTCCAACAAATCCAACTCTAGCGGCACCCTGCTTAAACTTATCACCGAAGGGGCGAAGGGCTTCTGCACCCTTTGATTTAGCAACCGCCTTACGGAGAGACGTAACGTCTGACTCATTCATTCCCCCTATTTCTCTGGCGATCGACATTAACTGTTCTTGATAAACCAATTCTCCGAAGGTGGTTTTCAGAAATGGTTCGAGACAAGGATGAGCATAAGTAATATCTTGAAGCGCGTTGCGTCGGTTCACCCAACGTTGCGCGCTTCCCGCCATTAGTGGACCGGGCCGAGCGAGTGAGTTGACAGCAACAATGTCTTCAAGGCTCTTAACATAAAACTGTTTGAATAATTTTATCAAAGCGTTTCCCATTTGGAAAACGCCAGAATATTTGTGATCGTTTATGATCTTGAACGCATCCGGATCGTCAAGCGGAATTTGCTCTAAGAATTCATTAGTTGATGGAACTCCGATAAGTTCAAGAGTCCTAGCAAACACAGATAATTGAGCTAGACTCAGAATGTCTAGCTTCAAAAACCCTTGTCTTTCGGAAGTGTTCTTATCCGCCATGATAGTGTCATTGCGGCTATCAATGGCGACATAATCGCTCATCAATCCATCAATGACAACCGCCCCGGAAGCATGAACTGAAAAGTTCTTTGTATGAAATTCTGAATTAAAGACAAGTCTTATTTCAGGATATTCATTCAATAGCTTACTGCTGAACTCTCCGAAACGAAACGTTTCCTCAAACGTATGAAGCGCTCGATAGTCGGCACTTCCGTATTCGTGAAGCTCTTCCGCCGCCTTTTGACAAAGCCAAATCGGAATGCGAAGTTGCGCGCCGGCTGTATTGATGATTGACTTCGGGCGAAAACGAGTAACGTTGCAAAGCTTTCCGAAATGATCTTTGCCGTATAGTTGCTCAAGATGAGCAAATACCATAGGGCGAAGATTATCATCAAAGTCCATATCAATGTCTGGAAAGTCTTTTCTCGTAGGATCAAGAAAGCGCTCAAACAAAAGATCGTATTTTATTGGATCAACCGAAGTAATGCCTAGCAGATAGCAGACAAGCGAACCGGCGCTGCTTCCGCGCCCCGGCGAGACGATCATACGTTCACGCGCCCAAAGCATAAGTTCGGAAACGATGTAAAAATAGTCTTCGAATTTCTTTTCGGCGATGACTTTAAGCTCGCGCTCAAGGCGCGACTTATACGGCTCTTCAAGCGGAACGCCCAAGCGAACCATACCTTCTAAGCACATATCGTAAAGGCTTTGTTCTGTTCTAATCTTCGGAAGATTCGGGCGTCCAAGAATAGCTTTGCAAGACTTTTCGAGAACTTGTCGATTGTAAGTCGCGCTCTGCAAATCTTCTCTATCGACGAACGGGCTCAGTCCAGCATTCCATTCGGTAAATGTTTCGATGTGTTGAGCATAGGTGGCGCTGTAGGCGTTGCGCCCTAACATGACTCTATACTCTTCGCGGTTGCTTTCCCGCAAGAATACGTTGTCGCTCGATTGTATAAACTTGAAATTGAGAGTCTTAGCTTTACGATAGTATCCGATTGGAATTGACGCCGATAGGGCGCAATAGACTTTGTTCGGATCACACTTTTCAAGGCGAGCGCGATTATCGCAAATGATAATCAACCCTTCTAAGTTATTGACGTATTCGTAAGTCAGATAACCGCCCGGCTGTGCAGTCGCGATTGCGACCAGATCATTGACGCGGCGAATATCATCAACCGCATAGAAAGTAAAATAACTAACGCTTGGTTTCTTATCCATTCCGTTATCTGAAACGCCAAGTTCAACACCGAACACAGGCTTTTTGTTATGCTTTTCGCAAAGCTCATTCCATTCAATCCAACCGAAAGTAGAGTATCGGTCTGAAATAGGCATGACTTCGTAACCAAGCTCAAGCAGAAAATTGAATGTATCTGCGAGCTTGCCGTAAGCATAATTCGTGCTGTATTCGGTTCGAATTCTCATTGTAGATCAATCCCGGTAATAATCAGGGTCATAGTCGGATGAGTTTGCATCTTCCTCTTGTATCTTTTCGTTTACCTCTTCGTTTTCTTGGAGATATTCGACTAGCCTATCATTGAACCATTCGGGAAGCTCAAGCTCTAATTCTTTATTGTCGTCAGGACCATCCGGCCGAAGAGTAACTTTTCCTTCTATATGCCATTCGGCTGCTTCCGGCGGTTCTTCATAGGAACCGGAACTGCCGTGAGTTGTAACTTTATATTCAAACTCAACGACATAATCACGGCCCGCTATTTGAATGTTATGGATCATAGCCAACCTCTCTTGAAAAGTTCAATGCAACATTTTGTTAAAGCGGCAACGTCGCCAGCCGCGCTGTGTTTTTCATCAAAATCCTGATTGAAGAGATACTTGTGTAGATTAGTTAGGCTCAGTCTATATCCTTCTAACCAAATGGTTTGTTCAACCGTACAAGTAATTCTGCCCCATTTAATAGCTCGATCGCATCGCATCATTTCGATGTTGAGCATGTCACAGTCAAACTTTGCGTTGTGTGCAATGCAACGTGGTATTGTTGAAAACTCTTGCTCCAAAATGCCAGCGCAATCGCGAAACGGAGGTGCATCTTTAACCATTTCGTTTGTAATGCCGTGAATTTTTGTCATCTCTTCCGAAATAGGTTTCGACGGCTTAAATAAAAAGCTTTCGGACTTCATCGAAGTCCCCGTCTGCAAATTGACTATATTGTAATGCAAAGATAAGATTTGCGGCAAGCGGTCGGGCTTTGCCGCAAGTGTAGTAATGAGACCATCCGTCTCAGTGTCGAAGATGTTGACGAACAATCTCATTACTCCTTGTCTTAGTTTTTGGGTCGAAACCGAACGTTGAATGACGCAATGCCATACTTTTCAGTTATGGCGGCGCAGGTCTCTGGATCATCGTCAATGATGAATTGAATATCTCGGCGCTGCGCTTCGGTAAAGTGTGTTTCGATCATGCCAACTTTTACTTCGACATGATTGCGGAAATCTTTGTCGTCCGCCATGAAAAACCAAGTCAGATTGACTTTGTTTGTCATCATCCAAAGATTTGTAGTCGTGCGCCACTTCTCCGGCCGCCTCGTAAATCCGAGACAAGAATATCCGTTAAACGCGAGCGCGTCGATCAGCGCGACTATTTCGGCGTTTGGCTTATCATCTGCACATGCAGCGTGGTATTCATCCCATGTAGCATTCGGCGGCTTCAATGCTTCTCGCCAGCGTGCAGATGAAACGGTATTGTCTATGTCGAACAACACGATCTTCATGCGAAGTAGTCCTCTTTCCTTGCAAGGAAATATGATTTCATTTTTCCGCCGCAGAAAAAATCTTCCTGCATATTCGGACTTACTCTGTAACTATCGACAAGAGTTCGGATTGGCTCTTCGCATCTCGAAGGGTCAACCTTCATATAATATTCTCGCTCAGTTATAAAATCATAATCGTATGTAGTCAGGGCTTCAATTCTACCGTCCTGATATTCAACGTTGCAAATCCAGTTGCAAAATCCGATTTTGGCAGAACTGGTTATTACGGCAACCTTACCGCTTGGCAAGTGCCTAATCCAATCGCCATAGGTGTGACGCGCCGTACTCATACACTGTTACTCCTACATCGTTTTGAATTGAGACATATTCGAAATTTGTTTTGCAATGTCGTCAGGCGTTGCGTCTTTAATCTGCATCATAGCCTTTATGGCGTGTGCAGTAAACAACGCGGTGTAGATCGTCGCCATGTTGGCGATGACAAGTGACCCCAACTCGAAATAAAGACGCTCAAGATCGGCAGAGTCTTCCGCCGAAGCTTCTCTTTCAGACAGCTTCTTTCCGGTTTCGAGAACTCCTTGAACGCGCTTAAGAAGTTCTTCTGCCAAAGGAGTATTCATAACGATCCTCTTGTTATTCGCCTTTGATTTCCGGCTTCTCAACGTCCTTATGTTCTGGACGATGAGAAATCCTTTTGCCGCAAGTGCATGAAACACCTACGGCAATTCGTTTATTGCACTTCGGACAATTAGACCATCGACCGCTCTTGTGAACCATCGAGCCCGCAAACATCTTGCCTTTCTCGATTTCGAACATAAGTTTACCTTCTCGATATAGGAAAAGCCTTTTGTTTATGAGCTTTATTGATTCAATCGGCGGTCGTATGATCTTCGGCAAGTGTCATTCCTCTTCGTCTTCGGCGCTCCAATCCTCACGGTTTTTGCGGCGCTTCCGCAACTTGAAGCCCTTTTTCTTTACCGAAGCTTTGGGAAAGAAGCGCCACCCAAGATCATCAAGCGGGACTTCGGTAGCAGCCGCAATTTTGGCTTTAACGTAGCTCGCCAGCGTTGAAGCGTGAACCGACTTCTTTGCTTTGTAAGCAATTCCAAGTTCGGTCAAGAGTTTAATCAACTCTTGAGCTTCTTTCTCGTGACCCTTGGAAAAGTCGCAAGTGATGCTGATCTTGATAATGTCGCCGCCGCCGGAGCTTTCGACCCATTTGAGTTGTTGTTCGGCCCTCGCTTGATCTTTGACGGCGACAGAACCTTGAAATTTGCTTTCGATTTCGAGCTTGAAATTGTCCTTCATTGTATAGTTAATCATATTCAACCCTTCCATAATAGTTGGAATGGTTGTTTCTTCGATAGCTCTTTGTTCTTCTTCAAGCTTCGAAGCGTAAGTGTCCAGTTCTTTCAGTTCTCTGTCGAGTTCGATATACCGATCTGCAAAGAACGAAAGATTTTCAAGAGTGGTTTTGGGCGCATCAACTCCGCCCTTTTCCATCCCTTCGAGTTCCGAAATATCGTCCGGTTGATTACTTGGGTATGCCATGTTTTCTCCTAGATAAAAGCCCCGAGCTTGGTTTCATAGTGAGAGATCGGATGATCTTATGAAATCATTCGCGCGAACGTGGAAGCAATTCGCCAACGATTCTCAGGGAAGAGGTTACATCTGCTTTGAATTATCCGTCAAACCGCCGCTGCCCGGAGTGATATTGCGGGCGTTCGCCGGATCATTTATGTCCTCAGTTCCCATATCGCCGACAACGAGATTATCGCGCGCTTCGATATAGAATTGTTGAGCCTCTTTGAGAAGATATTTGTTGTCGGTATCTCCCATTTCGGCCATCAGATGATAGATAGTTTTGAATTCGTCCGGCGACTTCGGATTGACGTCGGCAGGATCACGAGGAATTCGAGCAGGAGACGCAACATACCATTCCCCTTGATCGTTGCTCTCTTCTTTAACGGAGAGAAGCCAAGGGCGATAAAACATCGGAGGCGTGAACCATCCGCTTTTGCCGAGAAGTTTTTCGGCGCGAATGAGCGTCATCCATTTGCGACTGATTTTCAGTCCAGTAACAGAGAACGGAAGGAATGCCCGCCTCCATTCATAGCCGACGCGAATCAGCACAAACCAAGTTGCCGTTTCCATAATAATGTCGCCGTTCGGAAGGATGTTTCTGCGCTTTTCATCAAGCGTCGTATCCCTCAAACAAGATGCGTCCATGCCGAGATTACCGGCAAAACCGCCCCTGTTCTTTTTCCATTGAATATATTGCGTCGAGAAGTGACAAGGGAGAACTTCAATTCCCTCCTTGAAGACTTCACCGACGCTAACGTCGCACCAATCGCCGGCGGAAGCGCCGGGAATGTACTCGACCTTTTTCTCCTTTAGCTGCGGAGAAAGAGATTGAAGGATTGCCAGACGCGGCAAAAGAGTGTCAGTGATCTTGACGTTCTCTTGACCCGCCCCGCCGAGCGCTTCCATTTCATCCGGCGCGAAAAACCTTTCCGGAAGATGATTTTCTTTGACCGAAACAGGCAGATTTTCTTTCGTTTCAGAAACTTTCACTTCCGCGTCGCTCTCATGTTCTTTCTTGTCGCTAAAAGCCATCGGAGCTTTTCCAGACGTAACATTTGCCATTGTTTCTCTTTCCTTCTTAGCTTGCTTTTCAGCAAGCATCCTCTTGAAGTCCACCATTTCTTGTCGCTTTCGCTCTTTATCTTTGCGCCATTCTTTGTGGACTTCTGTTTCTAAAACTCTTGTTCTGTACTCTCCGAGTCGATAACAGGTCTCGGCTCTAACGATCCTTTCTCGTTGAAGGAAATTGCAATCGGAAAGCGCAAGCTTCCGTCCGGAGTCATTCCGAAGTATCGGATAGTGACGCTTTCGTAAGTTTCGGCGCGGTCGTTTAACAGAGCTTGGCAAAAGTCCTTACTCCCCTTAATTCCAGCGCCAAATTCTATTCCGTCTTTAGTTACGCAAACTGCTCTTTTTGCGTAACCTGCCCAATTCCCTTGTCCTTCTTCTATTCGAAGAAGTTTAAATTCACCGTCATCAAATGTTTTGTTCTTTAGAAGAGTGTGCGACCTCTTCTGTTCATAGGCTCGATCCAATCTAACGATTGAACCTTCGTAACCATCGAGAACCATCTGAATATGGAATTCGTTAAGATCGTCCGCCGAAGTGCAACTATACGTTCGAACGAATTGAATGCATTTGTGCAAATTGGTTGCATGTTTAACTCTCATATTGATAAAAGAATTCCGGTGAACAAATTCTTGACCGGGATCGTCCATAAGAAAACAATCGTATATATGATATTGCAATACTTCGGATGAAATCTTTAATGTATCCGCAGATGTTTTCTGTTTCCGAGCAATTGACATTAGACCATTAAAATCATCATGACGCTCGTGATTATAAATCTCGCCGTCGAGAACAACTCTGGGAAATCTCTTGAAAAACTCTTTCAAGGCGTCCTGAATATGAGGCGCTGCGACAATCGGTTTATTCCCGCGACTCCATAAGCCGTCCGCGTTTGCAAGACACCGCATTCCATCAAGCTTCGGCTGTATGTAACAGGGGCCGGTCCAGCCGGGATACGCATTCGCCAACATCGGCTTTATGTATGAGCCGCGCGGAACGTCCACCAGATCGCGACTAGGGCGATAATCTTTCGCCAAGAGTTTGTCTCTTTGCGCGTTCATCTCGAACAACGCCTGCGCTTCATCCGTGGGGCGGCTTCTAGCCGGCGTGAATGTCCAAGCGCTCACAATCTCGCTTCCGCCGTCAACGCCCGTCAGCGACCGCCAGCGCGACCCCTCGACCTCGCCACGCCATACACGAATTTTGCCGTTCGCGTCACGCGCAAAAATAGGTTCACTTATCATTACTCTTCATCTCCCCTTTTTTCGATACGCGGCTAATGAAAATCTCAACATCGCGCCAGTTTTTCAACGGGTCTTTATGGGTTTCCTCTTTCTCTTTCATCCTTAACCTGAAGATTTCTTTTTTAACGGCGTTCAAAACTCCATTAAAAGTGTCTGACCTCATGTTTCCTTCGCATTTAACGTCTCCGTTAGCAGCAAAGAACTTATAGTATGCTTTTATCATCGCGCCTTTCCCACTTCGAAGTTGCCGAAATCTTCAAACGGTTTTTCTCTTTTGTTGAATGTTATCAAAAGAAGAATGATAACAATTATAAAACCTATGAATATTCTTTTTTCTGTCTCAAAGCGCATCGTCTCCCCCTGTCGCGAGTGGTTCACCGAACTCTATGACTATACCGAATTTTTCACGCACTAAATCTGCAAAACAATCTTGGATTACTTCGGTAAATTGATTTCGTCTGCGCTGCGAAACATCTGTAAAAACGGTCGCTATTCCTCCAATGAAGACGTTTTCTTTTCCGTCCTCTTCATAATAAGCGTTCCAAAATGCGCCTTCTCGGCGCATTTTGAGCTTGCCGATTTTATCGCCTTGTTTCATTGATGATATAAATATTTTTTGACAATTGCATGTTTGGATTGTCGATAAGCTTCCATAGATAGACTACTTATTTTTCCATTTTTGACCAACATATCTATTCCAACGAGAACGTGAGACAATTCCTTTTCCAAATCATTTCTATTATTTGGATAAGCAACGCCGCATTTGTCAACTCTAACTTGTTGATTGTCTGGATTGAAAGAAAAGAAGCCGTGGCGAAGAATTTTTGCTACAGCAGCGCTGGCTTCTGCTAGTTCCCCCGACAAATAAGAAAGAAGTTCAATTTGAGAAGGGGACAGATAAGGAGGTTCCGAAGGTGCAGGATTTTCCTCCGACGGCGGCGAGGGCGCATCAGCAGGAGAATGACAGACAATCCCTTGCTCGAAAACGTCTGCAATGCGGCGAAACGCATCCGCCATTGATTGACGACGTTCACCGCTCTTCGGAAGCCAAAATGTTACAGCGGAACGATCGTCGTCTTCTGGCGGATGATGCAATAAAACAGATGAATGAAGTATCAGGGAAACTCCCTTGTAAATCTCTCCGGTATTTGAAATCTTTTCTTGCTCGACAACTTCCGGCGTGAGTTCCTGCGAATAAACATTCACTCTCATGGTTTGCTCCTTTGGTTGTTTCCTACGCACTCTGACTAATGATTACCAATCAAAATCAAGTTCAATGTCATCTAAGGGTCTGTATTCAAACTCAATATCGTCGTATTCTTCGTACTCTTCGTATTTTTCGTATTCCTCGTATTCTCTCCAATCATCTTTATGCATCATATCTTGATCGTAATCATCATCAAAATCTTCAACAATTTCGCTCTCTTCTGCGCTAAGAAGACAGTCTTTTTCCTTCAGATGTTTCACATCTAAGTAAAGTTCTCTTTTTTCTTTCTGCCGACAACTTTTCCGGCAACTCTTTTTTAAAGTCTTCGGAGGATGAACCAATTTCGAAAGGATCATTCATTCTCTCCTTCTTGTAAACTTCGTCGATTATCTCTTCTATGTGTTTGGCCATAGGTCGAACCTGTCCGGCATTAAGCGTTGAAGGTGTTTCCAAAAAGCATATTCATCTGTGTTTCCCGTATCATGAATATACTGTTTCCAATAAGACTCTATCTCTTCTAACGTAAAACGTCTCAGAGAATAAATGAATTTGTTTTTTATTTCCCACGCGGTCATCGCCATTTTTAGCCGCCGATCAAAAGAAAACAGCCACATCAGTTTCCTGGTGTGGCCGCGTTTCGATTACATTGTCTTCTCTTTAATGTTCTTACGGGTTCGGTCGCAAAGAGCGCTAACCACAGCCGGCGCGAGCCGGCCGCGCCCGTTGACGATGCGGGCGCGCGGCTCTATCGTCAAGAGTAAGCAAGCGCGAGCGGGCGCTTGTCCACAGGGGCGAGGTCGCAATGGCCGCGCCCGCGCTGAACGGGGGCAAATTTGAGAGACTTTAGCAAGATCAGAATAAGTGAAAAAATTGGAATTGAAATTCCAAGTTTAGATAAAGAAAACTTGTTAGTAGCGCAGACTTTAAGGGAGCTTTTTGACTTGATTTATAATCAAGACAAGAAGATCATCAATGAACTTGAGGCGGACAAACGCAACCTCTATATATGCGTTGAAACATATTTTATGCTTCTCGATTATATCGAATGGGTTGATGAACACGAAATAATAAGGCACACTCCAAATAACTGCAAAGCGTGCGGAAACAGACGCCGAGTCCTTTATTTGGTAGATTGCTTGATCCATCGTTGGAAGATGGCGGGCGCTGGAAAAACATTCGAAAATGCTGTGCGCTTCCGTGATGGTGCGCTAGAAGAAACGAGGACAATAAATTGACCTACAAACCGCCGGCTTATGGCTTGTCGATGGCAGATGACAAGTATATTAAAGAACACGGATTAGTTCCAAACGATAAAGGAGAATATCCTCGTTTGGATCGCAGAAACGCGGACGTGCCTAAAATTCAAACCGTTGACGGTTTCATATCGGAAGATGCGCCCCTAGAGGACATAAGATATGAACTCGATAGGGCACAAAAGGTTTGGCAAACTTTAGAGCTATTGTTTATGAAACGAAACGTTTAACACAAACGCCGTCTTTTGTTTATTTTTTCTTGCTCTTGTTTCATAACCTTTTGCATTTCTTTTAATTTTCTCATTTCGATGCATATAATAGCAATGTACTTATCTGCATCAAAAAACTCCGCTTCATGAAGCGGAGTAGAAGACAAGTCGTGCATCTCGACTTGGAGCGCCAATAAGCATATTTTGATCTTTTCGTAGCTTTCTGGCATTTCAGTTACTCCATACAAGCAGCGCTACCCGTGATTACGCAAATTCATTTCAATAGCCTCAAGAGAATCGGCAATCCTGTTAATATCCAATAATACACCTTTAAGGATAAGAAATGAACTGGTTATCATTTCTCCATTATCTCTGTCTGCTTCTTCGCGTTCTTTCTTCGTTTTTTGTTCGTTCTTTGTTTCAATCGCCTTCATCAGTCGAGTCAAAACGCGAGTGGTGTGGAATTCAATATCAGTCTGATTCATGAAGGAAACCTCCTTATTTCGACGACGTGATTACTGTATGTCTCTTGACAAGTGACATACAGGCGGTTGCTCATGCGAACACATTTCGCACATTTTTCAAACAGCACGTTTAGTTTTAAAATTTCCTCGTTACTAAATACGCCGTGATCTAATGCTCTCTTAAAAGCCATCTTCATAACTCTTGATGACTTTTCCGCGCGCAGAATTCCGTCTGCGCGAATAGTGACGACGTATTTTTTCATCTGTTACCGTGCTAGACTAAATCGCCCGGTACGGGGCCGGTAGAACCCGCAATCATAACACGCCGGATATTGCAAAGCTCGTTCGCTATCTGCGAAAGAACTAAGCATTTCATAAGTTCATATTTGTCCGCGACTGTACGATTAGAAGCGTCCGGCTTCGTCATCTCCTCGAACAGCTTTTCGAATTCTGTTTTTGGTTTTTGTTGGGACCGAAGGTGATAGACTTCACCAGTCAGCGACTTGAATGAAGTTTCGAGACCTTCAATCTTTTCTTTTTGTTCAGCAACGAGTTTTTTATATAATGTGTTAAGTTCTTCTAACTTCCCCTTGGAAATCATCATCTGTTCATTTGATTTTGTTAAATCTTTGACGACGCCAGTTAAATCAAAAATTGCCGCCGCGTCAATTTCGATTTGGCTTCTAGCGTCGGCGAGACTTCTTTTAAGTAACTCTATCTCTTCGCTCATAATTACTCCTTAGCGAACGTTGTGAACGAGGGCAATTCTCGTAAAAAACTGGTCGTTGAATTCGACCGTTATTTCGTAAATTTGAGCAAGTGTCACTTGCTCCTTTATATCTAGGTTGTTTATCAAACGAAACTTCTCGTTTGTAAACTCGATATGACGCCGCAGATTTCGTTCCGAAAGATCGCAGTTCACGGAGCGAGTGACTTCGTAAAGAAGATCGCCGAACTTGACGCAATCGTGTTTCAATAGCTCGCAGACGATTGCGCGGGAAATCGGATGACTTTCGAGACCCGCTCTTTCGGTTAGACGCAACATGGCGTCATTAAATATCTTGTCGCGAGCAGCTTTAGACATATCAAGAGGGGGCACGTTATCTCCTATGGTGAAGGTTAGCGCGCACCATATTACCCTTGCTTGCCTTATCGTCAAGTTAATGGCGGCGAAAACATGGCCTTGTGGATAACGCCCGCAACCCCTTGCGAGCGCCGCCCTCGACGCCTACGCCGGCCTAACCGTTTTAATCGCTCAGGGGCGCGCGGTGTCAAATCCGAAGACGTGCAGAGAATGCAGCAAAGAATTAGAGGGACGCCAAGTCTCTTTCTGCTGCAACAATCATAAGAACGCTTTTCACAACCGATTGAATAGAGAGAAAATCAGAAAGTTAAAAGAAGAATTCCCTACGGTCTACAAGCAAATATTCGTCTGCGCTGCTTGAACCTATGGGGCCGATGATGCAACCTAACCTCGATATGATAGAGCTTTTCTTACATCGTATAGGTGAACGATCGCGTCATCACCTTGCCTATATTCACCCTTTCAAAGTAGGGCTCGACGGCTCGACCTACGAAATCAAGCAAGTTCCTTCAATGATGCGCTCGATTGTTGCGCGTCAAAAGGAACGTTATGGCGTTTACTATTCATTGAATGAAGGCGTTCCGGTTCATCAACAGCGCGGGTTTAATGGAAAACTCTTAGCTGATGAAATAACCAAAATTCATGTGTTGGGCTTCGATCTTGATTGGATCAGGGGCGATGAAACAGAAAGAAAAGGTTTCGAGCAAGAAGCTCTTGACCTACTCTTAAAGATGCAAGGTGCATCTCTTCCAAATCTAGTCGTCAGTACGGGCGGCGGACTCCAAATTTTATACACTCTAGCAGCGCCGCTTAAGGTGGCGATGAGCCGGTCTAAAATTCCCACAAAAGATGAGGCGATCGAAGATGCCGTTTCGCGGCACTTTCGAGACGCATTCACTATTCTTTACAAAGATATTGCGCTTGAATTAGAATTGCGTCTTTCCGAGCTTATAAAGAACGGAAAGGCTAAAGTTGATATGCTTGGGAATATCGACCGCGTGTTCCGTCTACCCGGTACGGTAAATTTCCCGACGCAAGTAAAAATCGACAAGGGCGCTTCCGTTCGTTTAGCCACAATAATATATGATAAAGGCGAGCGGACTGGATTTGATGACCTTCGCGGAACCTTTCCCGCTAGAACTGTGCCAATAATTCGGAAAGAGAAGGTTCCGTTCAACGAACGTCCTAACAAGAAATGGACGATCTTCAACAAAGCTTTATTTCTTTGTGAGTTTATAAAGAATAAAAAACTTGTTGACGATAACGAAAACTACACCCATTCTCTTATGTTCCCTTTGTTCGGCATGATAAACAGCAACGAAATAACTGCCGCTCAGGGAAGAGAACTTTGGCTTTTAGCAACTTCTAGCGCGCGTGATCCGGCTCACGGTTCATGGCAAAAGAAGTGGGACACTAGAAAGATCGCTAATTATACTGGCAGAGATATTGGCTCGATCATCCATTTTGTTAGGAAACATGATTGCTTGTTACCGTGGTCATCTGTTGATGAGATAGAGTCAGTGGAACGTGAGGCGCGACAAATCGGCCTCGACAGTTTGCGTAACCCTAAAGAAGCCGACGAAGACGAACTTTTTAATTTCTAAGGGTCGCAAACGTGTCAAGCTCAACGGACAATGAAGACCCGCCTTTTGGAAACACAGGAGATGAAAATGTTGTCAACTTAGATGAAAGACGAAAAGAAGACAAGTTCCGGATGGAAATGGAGGAGTTGGCGAACGGATTAGCCGAAGCGGTTATCCGCGCGTGCGCTCGCTCCGATACGCCATTCTTTATGAGTACATATCTTATAAATGGATATGTCGAATTAACTTATCACGCTAAAAGTAATGTCATTATTAAAGATCGCGTAAAGAAAATTAAAGATGCGTTCGCTAAATATCCGGATACGAACGCCAGACTTGTTTTCGAAGCAGCGGTCAAATCTCGTTTTCTTGAGATAGAAGCGGAGAAGCAGCGCCGCCTAGCGGAACTCCGCGAAAATCAAAAGACTATGGAGTTTGATGATTACCAACAAGATAAATACGCTGAATACGATCAAAAAACGGGACTTCCGATTCCCGATTTGTTCAACGCTCAGCTTGCATTTAAACATTGTGGTGTAGAAGGAAAATATAATCTATATAAAGAGGAACAAACAGCTTTATATCAGGGACAACCTGTTGATATAGGAGTCCTTTGGAATGTCATATACAAGAAAACTCGCGTTCAATGGACTATGGAGCGCCTTGAAACAGCGCTTGAATTGTTCTGCAAACAAAAGAGTTATCATCCGGTAAAGGAATATTTTGACAGCATAAGACATTTGCCGTCAAAAGGATTGATCGAGAACTGGATGACCGTTTGTTTAGGAGCAGAAGATACGCCCCTCAATCGAGAGATTGGGAAAAAGATGCTTGTCGCTACTGTAGCTCGCACCTATCAACCGGGAACTAAATTCGATCAGATGATTGTTTGGGAAGGGCCGCAAGGTATCGGCAAATCATCATTATTGGAAATGATCTGCGGCTCAGAAAACTTCAATTCGGGGAAAATCCTAGACGAAGAAAATATGAAGATTGCGGAAGCTTTGAAGGGCCGGATGATCTATGAGAGTTCCGAGCTTGTCGGTCATGGAAAAGATATAGACAAACTAAAGTCTATGCTTTCCAAGACTTCGGATAAGGGCCGATGGGCCTATGCTCGAACTGTTAAAGATCATCCGAGAACGGCAATCATCGTAGGTACAACAAATCGTCCGACATATCTTATCGACGAAACAGGAAATCGTCGCTTTTGGCCGGTAATGTGCGGCGTAGTTCCGACGGCCAACATGATAAATGGTAAGCCGTATGTAGATTTCAAATGGATGGAGCAAAACAGAGATAATCTATATGCAGAGGCATTACGTCTTTACGAAACAGGATATTCTCTTGTTCTCGATAATTCTTTGTGGCCTGATGTAGAAGACCTTCAGTCAGAAAGAATGACAGAAGTTTCGGGCTCTGAAAAAGTTGAAGACCTTTTAGGGTTTACGGAGCATGAAGGACTGTATATTACAGAAAATACAGATGCGAAGATCATCGAATTGAGGATACACACAAGGCATATAATAGAAAATCTGTTCCCAAATGTCACAGGCAATTTAGCAGTTGGGAAACAAGTAAAAGCGGCGGTCGCATCATATAATAAGTTAGCTTTTAAGCTAAGATGGATTTATAAAGAACAAATGAAGATTGGGAAAAGGAACAATTCCGGATATATAATGACCGCGACCGGAGAAGCATACGATTATTTAAAGGAGATGGTCGAATTTTATCGGTCAGTGCGCAGAATGTCGGGCATAAGCTCTCCCGATAACCCTATGTAATTCAATGCGGTAGTAATAGTAGTAATGGTAGGTTCAAAAAGAGGGCACGAAATTGTCATTTTTGCATCAAGCGCGCGTCGTTCTTGGTATGATCTACCGTTGGCGCGACCTCCGGATTGCGTATGACGATTTGGTCTATGATCGGTCTAAGCCTTCTCCGGATGGTATCGAAGTTGGCGATTATGTGAAGAAAATAACCGGCGACTATCACATTTATGGATTTGTGGTAGCAGTCTTTCGGACCAAGGCTCGAAAGCAACTTCGTTGCGTTGTCGAGATAAGGGCAGAAGGAGGCGGATATTTCCTCCACATATTCGCGCCTCATAACCTCGAAATCATCCGCAAAACCGATGAGAGGGAGCCCCCTCTTGAACCTATAAGTAGCGCGCCCCCCCGCGCGGGGAGCCCCCCTCCCCTCCATAAGTAGCCCGCGCCCGGCGCGCGGCGCGCGGGGAGCCCCCCCCTTTGCTCTA
>JAEHJW020007076.1_pt1 | contig 72510 bp, 88 predicted proteins | sample 9271431 | NCBI WGS metagenome assembly JAEHJW02 | reverse complement strand
CTAGGCTACACGGAGATGCTCTCCGCGTTTAACCTGCGCGCCCGGAACCTGCTCCTGTCTCATGGCCGCGCGCTTAATGGCGTCGTTATCGGGTGTTGAGTCTTTCACGGTGCCTTTGAGCGCTCGCCTGAGTTCATCCGGTACGACATCGAGGATTGCATTCCAGAGTCCGCCGTTGATCGCGATCCCAATCGTTTTGTACTCGATGGGTATTTGTTCTTCATCGTGGATGATCACGCTGTCCTGTGAATTCGTCTGGGCCCTCAGGGTGAACTCGATGCCCTCGATCTTTTTCAGATTTCGGCTCTTGAGATAGTAAAGGACCATCGACTTGGTTCGAAGAGTCTTGCTCTCCGCGGATCGTGCGCGGTCAGAGAGGCGTTGAACTTCGGAGCGGCAGAACTGGGTCCGTGCTTCCATGGAGCGAACAAAGCGGCCGATGCGGTCGACCTTTTCCCCGTGAGCTTTGCAGAATTCCTGAAAGCGGTCCAGAAGCGCGGCCGACGGTTCGCCATTGGAAGTGATCTCTTCCTGAATCGCTTCCATTAGATCGTCAAGCTCTGCGTCGATTTCGAACAGTGAGTTGGTTTCGACTATGGCGGGCATCATCTTCTCCTTGTTCATGCACATCGCGTGCGAGCGCATGGGAAAACAGGGTCTTCCCATGCGTCCGTGTGTTTAGGCGGCCTTGGCAGTTGGTTCTGCGGCCGTGCTGCGGGGCTTCGGGAGGACATCGCCGGCGATCTTCATCAGTTCCAGCTTCCGTTCAGCGTCCTCTGTCTTCCCGGCAACCCAGGAGATGGCGTTTGAAAGGCGCCAGTTAGTGTTGCCTGCCGGCAGATTGTAGGTGTCGGGTGAGTTGTAAGCTTCGATCACCTCGTCGGTTTCCGACTTCAGGAGCACCTTCTTGAGCGTTTCCTTCGCGGCTGACGGGTCGATCGCCGTTTCGTTTGCCTGTCGAATCGAGTCCATTCGATTGTGGAGAGCCTCGGCATTGAGCTGAGTCCCGATCACGTCGCGGAGGGCGCTCACGGTTGTCTCGGCATCCAGTTCGTAGGTTCTCTGCGAATAGATCATCGACTCGTCGAGCCTCCGGCCAAGGTGTACCTGACGCATCTCTTCCTGCGTGATGGCCAGGTTCGAGCACCAGATGCGGAGAAGGTAGGCACGCACAGAGAGTGCGCCGTTTCCGAAGTCGGAGTTCTCGAGGCTGAGGCCGTAGGCAACGAGTTCGCCCGGCACTGGCTCATAGACCTCCGGCATGATGGCTTGGATCGCGACCTTGGTGTCGGTTACGTATCCGGCGTAAGGCAGTGCACCTTTGCGCTGGACTTCAGTGGCGAAGGCTTCGATGATCGGCCTTGAGTCCAGTCGGCGATAGCGGTCCGACAGAAAGCCTCGAACTTCTCCTTGAACGGAACGGAGCAAATACCGCTGTTTCCGGAAGCGGTTGCCGAACATCGTACTCAGGTTGTGAGCGAGCAGTTCTTTGGCCCACGTCTCAGGGGTAGTGAGTAGCCCATCGATGAATTTGATGGGGAGGTCCGTGGTCTGGGCCATCTGCTGGACAGCGTGCCGATGCAGCTTCAGGCGGATCGTCCCCGCCTCGGAATCTCCGAAGCTGACATGGACACCGTGTCCGTCTCCGGCGTCAAACGAGAGAGTAGCGCCGGACTGCAGACGGTCGGCGGGTTGGTTGTTCATGACGTGGTCGATGACCTCGCCTGCCTTGGCGCGTCCTTGAGCGATCAGTTGCTCAAGTTTGTGGGCGGCCGCTGTCTTTGACTCCATTGTGAGGAGCATGTGCGTGGTTCTCCTTAGTTTGGTGTGGGTGGAAAGAGAAGAGAAAGAAGAGAGGCGTCCAACAGACAAACAGACTTTCGTATCGCGGTCGGCCTCAATGGTTGCCGTAGGGTCGCATCGCGGGAGAGGAAGGCTCGGTTTGCTCGCGTCAGTGAAGTGAGGTACGGCGGGACGGGGAATCCTTCGATATATCCGCTTGCCCAGCCCTTTCCAAAACTCCCCAGAACCGAACTAGGGCACTACCCGGCGAAGCGATGGCCATGCTGCGCCGCAAGGACGCCAAACTGATAGCCGCACCTGAGACCACAGAAGAAGCCATCCCCATAATCGCCTCCCTTGGCATACAGATTGGGTCGTTCACCGATTGGTATCGGTACCCCTCGCGGCCCCGGCGTCAACGTGCGTTTTATCCATCGCAGCTTACGTCCGCAATAGAGACAGGTTTCCCGCCGAGTAGACGGATTAAGCGCGCGAAACTCAGCCATGATTATGCCTTTCTGATTACACGATCGCTCGGCGCGTTGAAGTTTTGGTACGGCTGCACGAAGTAACCGTAGACGCATCGCGTTCCTGCACGCGAGCAATCGTGGGTATCATGAAGTTCACCGTCGATGACCGCCGTCAGATGCCGCGACAGCCGAACGATGAGAGCGCCCGGCGGTAGCTCAGACGCCCGCAAGTGCACCTTGCACCCTGAGCCGATCGACATCGTCGGTGTCCATTGCCAGCCGAGAGACCGGAGATAGCGGCTATAGGTTTGTGGGTACACCCCGCTGCGACTGTTGGATATCTTCCTCTTTCGCCTCCCGATTCTCTCGGTTGTGGCAAGCGCATTCAGGGCGTCGTAGACCTCGCGATATGGCTTTCCGGTGGCAATGGCGATCGCGCGCACTACGCAGTCACCGGCACGGCCATGAAATCCGGCCGAAGCTCGGCCGCCGTCATTGAAGATGAATGTCATGGCAGAACCTCTTTGTAGTCGTTTCACGCAGCTTGCTTGAGCTGGTTCGAGATGCGTGAGCTTCCGAAAACATCTGTAATCGCGGCGCTTCGAACTCCCGACCGGAGCCTGTGGTCGACGAACTGGTGCCATGCTCGATCAAGCTCCTGAGCCAGGACCGGATGCTCGATCCAAGTGAGGTCGACAAATTCTGCGCACGGAGCTTGCAGAAATTCATCGGGCGAGGTGGTGAACGATTGGCAAGCCGATTGCGGCAGGTTGAGTGCGCCCGCAATCGCTGTTAATTGTTCGGGAGTCGCCCACAGCGATGGAAATGCGATCAGGTCGGTGTAGTCGAGCACTTCGCCATTGAGCCTGAGAATGGGGGATTCCACTGCGCCGTAGAGGCTTTCTGCGGGCAGCGACCGGAATTCGGCCTCAAGCTGCGTCAGAGGGCGATTCTTGCCGACCACTGCGCGCAGGCGATTCGAGTCCATGCTGATAGATGTTGCCGGACTCACATATCGAAGCGCACGAATCAGTTTGTCGGTGCGGCGGTTCTCTATGCCGATGCCGAGTAGGTGGATGTGTCGCGGTCTTGTCCTTTCAACAAAGGAAAGCAGCGCCTCAGCGGTTGTTGCAGCTTTCCGCATAGGCATGGCCGGTGTCAATGGAGCGCCGGTGATATTCCGAGCGGCCTCAAGGAACTCGTCGTGCGACACCGCGCCAACCTGCAGCGGCAGAAGAATAGCGGCTCCGGTCGCGGCGATGGCCGCGAGCTGTGTACGATACCTGCCCAGCCGTGATAGTGTTTCGCGCTGGTCGCCCACCATATCCGGGGCAACAAACATAGCCCGTCTGCCTAACGCCGCTGCCAGTTGTAGATAAAGTCCGAGTCGACTCTTCCACTCTGTCTCGTCAATGGGCCGGACCGTGTGAGTTCCTGTGGACGTGAAGACCACCTCGCTGAATGCGCCACTGTCTACCAACACGGGTTGGTTGAGCTCAATCAGGGCGGCGATTGCGCTCTCGTTCAAATGATTGACGGAGACGCCGACCGGGATTCCCAGACGCGCAAAGCCCCGAATCTCACATTCCCTGTTCGCGCCCGATGCAAACACCTGCACGCCGGCCGGGACTGGCGTGCGGAAATCCGAGAGATTGAAAAGCATGGTTTCTCCTCTCGGCTGGACATGTGGGGATAACTGTATTGGGAGCGAGCTGTTTCAACTCTGGACTTCGTGGAGGGAGTCCAGCGTCCACTTTGGTGCGTAGATCAGGCCGGTATCGAGATCGTGTACGCGAATCCGGTCGACAAAGCTGGTGTCGCTCGCTTCCAGCTGTCGCATGATCCCTGTCATCAGGTCGTCGAAGTAAGCCCAGAGCGTGTCGCCAAAGACGCTCTGCTCAAGAGCGACATACCGGCTCGAGAAACTGGGCAAGATGAGGCCGTTTTCGATAGCGGGTGCATTGCTGAAGAGTTCGGTGAGTCTTTCGATCCTCTTATCCATCAGGGCTTCGCCTTTACCGCTTGCATGATTTCCAGGTTGCAGCAGCGATGGCTTGATCGTTGTTCTTCGAGAACGCTCCATCGGGAGATCTCCTTATCAGATGGGAAAACCTGAGTGACGGAAGGCTGCTCATGGGAATAACCGCAGGATCCCGCCCTCGAGATAATGGCGGCTTCGATCGCCCACGATGAATTGACGGCCAAGGCGCTGTGCGACCGAGGCAGTTACGAGGCTGCCTCCGAACGGGTCAAGAACCGTGTCTCCAGGTTCGGTGGTCAGTCGCATCGCAAATTCCGGAAGGGCTTCCGGGAACCTTGCGGGGTGCGGCCGAATACCGGCTTCCCGGCATCGCCTCAGATATCGAGTGTTGGAAGCTGTGTTCGCCGCAACCAGGAGGCAATGCGGGATGGCTCCGCCGTTGTCAGCACGGAAGGCGTCATCTCGGACGAAGTGGCCGCTGGGGCGGGTGCCCGCATTGGTCCCTCGCGAGAGAGTTCTGCGCATACTGGGCGAATAGTCGACCAGAACATTGCGGTTATCCGCTTTAGGGTTTGGCGTGAGCGCGAGCCACCAGATGTTTTCAATCGAGGGCGTGACACGGATTCTGCGGATAGTGACATATTCCGCTGGGGCCGGCATCTTTGCCGGATTCTCCCAGTAGAGTTTTTGAATCAGGTGGTAGCCGAGACGGTCTACAAGTTCGAGCAGAAGGCGCTCCTGGTAGAGGCTCACCGTTGGAGAATTGGGTAGCCAGACGTCGCCGAGGTTCAGCATCACGCTGCCGTCTTCGGTCAGGAGCCGCTTCCATGACTCAGCCCTTTCCGTCAGCCAGCGTACGTGCTCCGATTCACTGCGGCCTTCGTCATATGCCTTGCGGCGGGTTAGTTCGTAGGGCGGGGATGTGCAGACCAGATGAATGGAGCGGTCGGCGAGTCTGCTCTCCAGTGCTTCGGCCGTTGCCCAGAGGACGACGCCGGCGTCGTTTTCAAAGAGCGTGACAACGACGGCAGGGCGGATGTTCTCCAGTTTGTCTTCCGCCCGCTCGGTCAACCGCCACAAGCCGGAGCCTTCATTCGCCGTGAGCCCGCGGAGCTTGCCAAGCTGGTGCGTCCAACGGATGGTCCGATCAAGGATATTGAAGCGTTTCCCTCCGCGTGTGCGCGCGCATTCATCACGCTGCTCGGTGCTGAGTTCAAGTTTTGAGGCGATAGCGTCCGATGCGTCTTTTGCCCGCATGGAACCGCCTGAAGCCGCTATCACTTCTACTAGCGGCAGGAGGAGCTGATTCTGTGTTGGGAGCATGTTCTGACTCTCGTCATACGGCTGTGCGCCGTATGGGGATGCCCCGGCTAGACCAGGGTCGATCCTGTCCACTGCTCGGCTTCTGCCTTGGTCACGCGCTTCCAGTTCGGATCGCACGCGTATCCATCTTCGCCGCGGGAGAAGGAGACGAGATCGAAAGTCTCTCTTGTCGTGGGAGGCCGGGCTCCGGAGACAGCCGGCCGCGATGAAGATCGATCGTCGTAGTGTTCGATGACCACAAGCCTCTCGCGGTGAATCTCCGGATGAGCCTGGAGCAGAGCGTCGATTAGTTCTTCGATGGAGTTGGTGACGCTTGGACAACGATGCTTTACCGAGCGGTCTGTGATTAGCACAGTGGTCCAGGTTCCCGGCCTGAAGATGCGAATGCGGTGGGTTGCCCTGCGAGCAAGCCGGTCGGTATAAGAAAACTCATAATCGGCGACTGCTGCATGAACGGTATCCATGCGCCTGCCTCCTTTCTTTGAAGTTGGGATGGCTGAGACAACTACATGGGGACGCCTCGGGACGTAGCAGGTGTGCCGATCGAGGATCGTGGGCGATTCCAGTACTCTCTGAGCTATCGCGGGGGTACAAGGCCATCCCCCATGCGGCCGCAGCGCAGAAATGTTTTGGCAGGAAGGTTCGGATGAGGTTACAGCTTGGCTAGGATAACCGGATTCTGGACCAGGCTTTGCTCAATGGCACTGAGGTCGCCGCCGTAGATATAGAAGGTCTGTATCGCGCTTCTCCCGCGAACCTGGACGCGCAATGCGTGCGGATCGGTTTTGATCTTGATTCGGATAGGGCCTGAGGGACATGGAGTGATCAGGCCAATCGAGATCTTATTGACCAGGGCTATGCCCTTGGCGCACGCCAGGAATTCTACGGCCTCAGGAATCACAGTCGTGTGGCTTCGGCTGAATTTATTACCGCGCAGCAAACCTTTCTTCATGGCAGTCTCGATCTCAGGATACCCCTAAAGCGCAACGATCCCGCCAGCGGTGTGCGAACGATGATCGTGCGCTCCTGGTCCACGCGGGCGCCTATGCAGCCCGAGCTGGTTGGATTTGGACGAGCTCGGACGCCGCCTCTGGGAATGGCAAGAAATACCCTTTGGTCTTTTCCTCGAGTAATCGCATAAATGTTGCAATCCCGTTGGGACCGAATCGTTCTCCGTGTCGAACCATTTGCCAGAACTGCTCGGGCAAGACATCGAGTCTATCCCGGATGGTCCTGGCGTCAGCGGCGCTGAGTTCCGCTACGAAGGCTTGTTTGCCATTACGCATGGCATCGTTCACCAGACCGCGTCTATCGCCTAGCACGTTTTTGAAAGTATCCCTGAATTCCCAGCGCATCCGAAGTTTACTGGTCGCCTTCAATGTGTACGTAATGTTGCGCGGATACAGCCAATCGTCCGGCCGCAGCGGCTCAAGAGCGACAATCGTTCCCCAATTCTTGCTTTTCGCGATGTCTCCGGCGTCGTGAATGCAACCCAGAACGATCGCATGCTCGAACTCGACCCGCATTGGCGGATTCGCGCGAATCTTCTCTGCCGTCCAAAGCTTCCGGAATTGCGAATCCTGTTGAAAGTCCTGGATGGCAACATTGGACAGAGCGGCATCAACGAAACGAGGCAGGCTCACTTGCCGCTGCAACTCATCGATCTCTTCAGGTGAAATGCCGAGCATTGCCCCCACCGCCCCTATCTTCGCTTTCATCATCTTCACGGCAGCATCAGGGCATTCTCGCGCCATCTGTACCATCTTTTGTCGAGCCATCGGCCAGAAGACTCGCTCGTCCGCATCTTCAGGAAGCTGCCGCGACCGCAGGCTCTCGAGTTCGAAGTATGCATCACGAGAAATGACGCATCTAACCGCTTCTCGGTCGATCTGCCATGCTTCAATCCGGGATCGACGTATTCTCCTCTTGCGTCGTGGTGAGGGCTCAACTGCCGCTGTTGGAGCTTGCTCTGCACCGGGAGCTAGGCATGTTTCTGCACTGCTGCTCATGGCAGTCTCCTGTCGCTGAAGAATGTCGTTTGAGTGCGCTGCCGATCAACACGCGAGGGTCGTCGGTGAACGTGTTCGGGGATCTCGTGAACCAATCCTTGCGCAGTCACCTGACATCTTGTTCGTCTCTCATTTCCGGTGGCTGCCGGTGACCGACACACACTAGCCCGCTGTCAGTAAGCAGATTTTTATATTGGCCATTGGGCGTGTTGGGGTATAGTGACTGTGCCAGGTCTTCTGCGCGGTTGGGAAGCCGCACCGTCCGGGATCACCAGATCAGGACGCCAAGCTCACTGGGGAGGATGCTGGCTATGACAGTGGTTTGACCCTGTCTGCCGCGTTGTCCCCCTTTGTTCCCTGAGCTCTTCGATCCTTTCGGTGCGTCACCAGGCAAGGCCGGCATCCGCACATCTGAGAAGCAACCAGTCGGCAATCTGTGTTGTCCGCCGGGAATCGCGCAGTGACCGAACGAGCGCGAGGTGCCCGCCAGCGCATGGGACGCTGCGATGGAGTCCGGTGAGCGGATCGCGCACCGTGTATTGCCTGGGAATCCACGCCTCGACTCTCCATGGTTCCCGGCGGATGGTGCGTTCTGGAAACCTGAAAGGCCTGACGCCGTCCTGGATATATAGGATCGTTCCCACATTAATCGTGCCCACCTGCCTGCCATCAGGCAGCAGACGGAATCGCTGAGCGTGGTATTGGTGTTCCATGGCTCTCTCCGGCGGGCTGGACGTGGTGTCTCGGTGGTCAGAAAAAGGTGACTTCGATTGGCGAGAATGCGGGAACCGCGTCTTCGAAGAGCGAAGGCGTTCCGGCAACGAATCTTTCCTCAGGCCCTGAGAGGACAAATGCCGCGCCGCCGCGCTTGACTCGCACACCGTGATAGAAACCCATGGGATCTCTGCGGGCCGCTCTCGCCGCTCTTTCATTGGCGCATCTGTCTCTATACGTCGTTATGGTCCCCTTGAATGATTCAGCCGCAACGAGACGGACTGCCTCCGCTTGCTCAACTCCGCCGATTCCGGTCAGGCCGACCGCAACCCATGCCTCTCCCTTCCAGAGAAATGGCTTCCTGACTGTGCTCTGAAATGCGATCGTGTCGGCGCTGTACGAGGTATGAATGTCGCCGCCGGCTGTGTGTTTGCCCCTTTCTTGCTCCGGCCACTCTAGTCGCGATGCCTCTACCACGTTGATTCTGGATTCGCTCATATCGATCGGCCCTCAGCGATCCTCGGTGAAGGAGAAATAGAAGCGCGGATGATGCTGAAACTCCAGACTGCCTTTCTGGTTATCGCTCCTGCGCCTCACGACGACAAAGGGCGCCATGAACCCCAGAACTTCGAACTCCGTCCGCAGCTCCTCAGTGTCCCATATCCTGCCGTACCGCTCTTCGAGCCTTGCTCGGTCACCTGCGTCCGTGTTGATCTCTTGCAGCCGAACCCGTCGAGCATCCTCTAATGTTTGATCCAGGTTGTTCATATCCTCTCCATCCGCTCCTACTGGTTGCAGTGATTGCTCTTGCTTTCGTGATGGCTTTCTGCCAATCCTTCCGAATGCCGCGGCGTACCTCTCTCAAACCGCACGAACACTCTCAGGCTGCCGTTTTCGCGGCTCGCTCCCACGCAGCGAGGCTTTCCGCGCTCTTCGTCGCCCGGCGGTACTCATTCCAGGGCACTCTGCGGTAGAGCCCTCTGATCACCCAGCGCTGAAAGCAGAGAAGATCGATCCGCGAGCGGTCATACACCATCGGATAGGGGCGAATCTCCCGCTCAACCATCCGGTGGAAGCGGTGCCAGATGCGATCCCACGTCTCGGCGGGATCAAAGCCGATCAGCATATAGGCCATGACATGCCCCGAGGGAATACCCGCCCGATTGAGCCGGTCGATTCCCCGGAAGAAAATCGCCTCATCGTGCAGGTTGTCCCAGGCCGTATACAGAGTCCGCTTCCGGAACTGGTCATCCCGGTACTCGATGCTCGAGAGGGCCTCGGCTGCCTCGTCGTTGATCAGACGTACATTGATGCCCTGATTGAGGCAGACGCGAAAGCCCCCTTCGCGAATCTCCCGGATGCGCTCTCGCCAGTTGTCACGCGGCTGGCCGAAGAAATCGTTGTCGAGGAGATGAAGCTTCTTCGGGTGGCCAAGGCCGCGCCATATCTCAGCGATGGACTTTGCCGAGCGATTTTTGCCTTCCTTCTGTGGGACAACACAGAATCTGCATGACAGACGGCAACCACGCTGAGTAAATCCAAGCGAGGCTGAGAATCCCGGATAGATCGAATAGTCGAGTGTCTCCGGCACTCCAACTGCGGACTCGACCGTGATCGAAGTAGCACTACTCGTGCCGTCCATGCCAATCAAGTTGGGCGGCTGAACTCCTGTGCCTCCCACTATGGCATTGGGAAAGTTCCTTACAAATCGCTGGAGGCGATGTTGACTGAACCGGAAGATGCAGCTTCCATAAACACGGTCGTAGTCGTCTTCGAAAAGGCCGCGATCGACGTCGCGCGTGAAATGGACGGAGTCGCCGCGGCTGCGGTGAATCCCGGAGATCGCCATCAAGGCAAGATTGGGGAGCTTGCCATCTATGTGTGTGATGCGAACATGCATAGCGGCCTCCCACGAGATGAGCTGCGCGTTCAATGGCACATCATTCCTTCATCAGCACGCGGAAGAGCCTGTCGATCCGCGCCGCGGTGCGCGCCTGAATCCTGGTTTTCCCTATCTGAAGCGACGGGGAGCGATAGCCTAGCCTGCGCGCCAGCTCTGCCTTTGTGAATCCGTCGGCAAGTAGCGCTTTGATTTGCTTCCGGGCGCCGTGGGCCGGGATGAGTGCGCCATCGCTTTGCGCTTGGTCCGATACGGCAAGGAGTTTGTCTTCCGTGCTTTTGCGGACGTTCGATTGCCTGCCGGATCGGATCCTGGAGATCACCCTCTCTGCGACATCGGAAGCCGCGGCGATGGCGCGTCGTCCGACACCTCGTCTCGACAGCTTCAGAATGTGTTTACGTGCAGCTTCTGCTGGGACAAGGCCGTTCCAGTTTCCCGAACTGGAAGCCCGAGCTCTGGAAGTCTCGTACCGCGCGTTAGCGGCCCTGCATATCAGGCATCGACAGCCAGCCTTGTACTTGAGGCGCGTGCCATGCGGCTTGTTCTCCGCGAGCTTCGCAACATTGGGAGGATTCCTGAATTGCATGGGCAGTCCTCCTTGAGGGCGCGCGAAAGCCGCGCGGCCGATTCGAGTGGTGTTCTTGACTTGAGAGTGATTTGAGGGCGAGGAAGAGTCTGCAGGTCAGCCAAGAGCTAAAGAGCCGATCTGTGCATTACGCGGCCGGTTTGTGCGCCGCCCCGATGGCCCGGCCGGCAGCGGATTCCGCTTCAAACAGGACTTCCAGCGCGGCGATGATAAACAGGTGCTGGAGCCCTCTGTGTTGAAAGCGATCCTGCGCGGCCTTTTCGGCAGCCGTAGGCGTGATCTCGACGCCGTTTTTCAGTTGGCGCTTGGCCCATCGTCTGCCGGCGTTCATGGCGCTGCGAATGCGATCAATTGCCATGACAAGCTCCTTTGCATCACGTTGTGATCTGCCTGGCTGCTTTGGCCTCCAAGAGCGCCGCATATCTGGATCGCACGGTCTCCGCTGTGAGGAAATCGCCCGGGATCGGGATCAGAGCCGAAATGCGTCGCCTGGCGTATGCGATAAGTTCCGCTTCACCGAAGGTCGGCAAGGCGGTCGGCCATCCTTTCGAATAGAGGAGGTGGCCGGGAATCTCGCCTTCGATGCGTTGTCGCTCGAGAGCCTTCTCTTTGGCTTGCTGTATGCGCGCGCGGAGGTCTGCATCAAGCAGTTGCGGCGCCACGTCGGCAAGCCACCGTGCGCCCTGAAAGGCAAAGGTGGACTCCGCTTCGAGCTCGACCATGGCCCGGTAGACTGCATGGTTGTGCGCGCAACTGGCCGCTGCGAAGAGGTCGTGAGCCGAACTCATAATGCAGAACGCGCAGCTTACGCGGCTGGACCGATATATCTCGTAAGCTTCGTGCAGCCGCATCCCACTCCGCCGAATCTCGCGCAGGACCTCTGCGAGACTCCAGTCGAGAATCGGATTCCACGTAAAGCCCGGGTAATGCACACGGGTAAGCCGCGGTTCGAGTTGAGCGATCGGCATACGGCTCCGCACGGCGCTCTCCTGTCTGCGGATTCCGGAAACATTGATGATCGATTGGGCACGAAAACGCTTCTTCAACGCTGATGCAATCGGAGCCAGTTTGAGCTCCGATGTGCAGTAGCGCATCGAAGGGGTGCTCCATGGGACAATCAACCGCACACACGAGAGTTCACGATAGCGCAGGACGTTGTTTCGCCATCTCTGCTGCCATCTGGCCAGCATGTCACCGGCCTTACGGCGAACGACAATCAGTTCCAAGTTGAGGTGGTCCGCAAGCCTCGTGCAGGCTGGGAGGCTGTCCTCCCATTCCACAGATCCGAGGTCGGCATGCACGAGAACCCTGGGGCCGTTGTGTCCCACCTCATTGAGGTGCCGCATCACGCGGAGCGCGCAGGCCTGGCTATCCTTGCCGCCACTGACACCGATCGCGACAGGACTGGAGAGGGTGAGCAGATGCTCGATTTCCGTGGTGATCGAGAGCCCGGCCTCTGGTGTCGGATTGAATGGGAAGGCGAGTTGGCCTTCGGTTGAGTGGCCATAGAGAGTTACAAGTTGCGTGGGCATGGGAGTGCCTTCGGAGTAAGGGCGCATGGCCTTTCGCGTCGGGCATGAGGAAGAGGCGACTGGTTTGTGGCTGTTCAGGCTGCGGTATCGAGCCTCGATGGTTCCGGATCGAAGAGCTGGGGCAGGTGGGGGAAGATCTCCTCCTCGGTAGCGAGACCCTGCTCGAGGATAGAGTCCTGAATGAAGTCGAGCAGGTTGAGCATGCCATCGGCTGCAGTCTCTTGCTCATTGGTGATCGTGGCTCCCTCGTGGAGGCCGATGAGGGCACGCTTCTGCTTCCGGAGAAGGAGAAGGTCGATATCGCAGTCGAGCGTAACTTTGATTGTTGATGACCTGCTCGCTTGAGGTTGTGCATCGCCAGATGTCGTCGGCATGGTGGTGCGGGCCGGCGCAGCATTTGCGTCGGTGATCAGGCGGATCCCGTTTTCTTCAGGCATGATGGCTCCTTTGTATGGACCGTTCAGGGTCAGTAACCGGCTTTTTCCATCGTTTCGTAGAACTCGTTGAGTGCCTCTTCGGCTCCCTTCAGGGATCGAAGATCTTTTGTGACTTCGTCGGCTGTCGTCGAGTACATCTCGGCGATGGGTTCGATGATTGCCGTTCGCAGCATCGGACGCCTCCCATCCGGAGCGCCCGGGCACTTCTTCAGCCACTTCTGGTTGCGGGGTGATGGCATCACGCTGCGCACACGTCAGCGCGACTGAAGCAAGAGTGGGGCGGTTGGCTGGATTCCCTTTGCCTCAAGGGACTGGCAGCGTGCCGCGACCTCCTGTGCGTCTCTAAGCATCCGCTCACGCCATCCCGGCTGCTTCCATACCGCATGGTCGAACTGTTCAACCGCGATTCCGCGCCAGCGAACCACTCCGTGTTGATCGATGGTCAGGTTCTCGATTCCGAACAGGAATGGTGTGGTATAGCCTCCGGCCTTGGTGGCATTGCCGAAGAGCGCCTGGAACATGGCGAGACCTTCCTGATTCAGCATGTTGTTAACGGCCAGTTCGACAAGTTTGAGGTGGTGCGGAGCGAGCATGTCTCCATCTTTGGTGGCTCGCAGAATCGCAAGCGACATCTCGATAATCTGGTCCTTGGTGAGGACGAGTCGTGGTTTCATGAGTGTTGGCCTCTGGCCTGTAACGGCCCCGCTGGCGATTCGCTGGGGTGACGAGCAAAACAGCGTGGTTAGGTCTGTTCGCTGGACCCCGAGGGCGGGTCGAGTTCGTCATATGGGTTGGCGTCGAACATGCGCGCCATGGGAACCATCTGGTATTCCTTCCCATCGAAAGTGACGGCAACCACGACGATGGCGGGCTTTCCTGTCGCTTTTTCCGTCGTTTCGAGCAGGGCCGCATCGCCGTTGGAGACGGCGCGGCGCAGTTCATTGAAGTTGTGTTTGTATCCTTCGGCGATCGCCATTGGGGCTTCCTCCTGGATCTCGAAGCCGGTGCGGTCAGAGCCGCACGCCCTGACCGCGGCCCTGCGGCGTCTGTTATAAGGCAGACTCCGTGTCCATCGCTTGCGGTATGCGCGGCAGGACCTGTGCCCACCTTCTTCCGCCCTTGCGTCTGCTCTTCAGCCGTCCTTCGAGAAAGGCGGTGCAGATTTCGTGCCGCTCGGCGTCTCGGGCCGTGTTGTATGCATGAGCGATTTGGTTGCAAAGATTCCAGATCATCTCCGGCTTGAACTGCGCCGCGATGTAACCCCATGTTTCGCCGGCAACAAGATTGTCGAAGGCATATCCGCGCATGCCGCCACCGTGGCATTCGAGAATCACGATCCCGCTACGATATAGCCCGGCGGGGTTGCGATAGATCCCGTAACGATGGCTGGACCCGGTCCAGCGTGTCGAGACTCCAAGGCCGCTTGGACGCGCTTCGCCGAAGATGCCCGCTGCGAGGTATTCGAGTGTGGTTACTGGAACGTAGCGGAATTCTCCCTTGTTGAGGTGATCCTGCATGTTGTAACAGCGGACCGTCATTGGCTGATCGGGACCGGATTCGTTGAATGCGAGATCTGCAGGATCGTCCGTGTGCCAGTAGTGACCGGGATGGGGTTGGGTTGGATTCATATTGTTGTCCCCTCTCATCGGTGTTGAGGCAGACCACTAGGCGCGGGAGCGAGGTGCTCTATGGAAGAGATCGGCATAACGTCTCGTCTGCGTGCACAAGCAGGGTGGCTCCGGAATAGACATTGCTCTGAAGTCGCCAACTGAGATTCAACCGTGTCTGTGTAAACGGAACAACACCCGCCAAACCCGCTGGACTCGTAGGCCGCTCAGGCAGCGTGGAAAAATCGCAGCCGTGATCTCATCAAACGAGCCTTTCAGGAAACAGAGGCATGGAACTCCATGCAACGCATATCATCTGAGTGTGTAGCATCGCTCGGGAGGGGCATCATGTATGGCTAACATTCGTACAGTTATCGACTCGTATGCCGACCTCTTGGCGCGATATCCAAGGCTGCACAGACAATTTCAGAAGAGGCGGCGGGATAATCACGAAGCAGCCCTCGCTGAAGCCGTGATCTTCTCTATATTGCAGCAATGCTGCGTGAAGCCGGAGATCGCGGATCAGCTAAATAAGGGCGGCCCGGACTTTCGGTGCACCGGAATCCGCGGCGCTCAGTTCATGGTTGAAGCGACATCGTTTGAGCCGGACAAGGTCACGAAGGACACCTCAATTGAAAATGAGTTGTCGCCTGGCTTGAGAGGTCAGGCGTACGCTTTCCTGACGCGACAGCTCGAAGAGAAGGCGGGAGCGAAGAGAAGGCAGTTCGAGCAACTCCAGTGCCCTGGCATCCTGGCGATAGCGTCGAGCCATATAGGGTCTTCCCTCGTGCTCGATGCGGACGCGGCAAACAACGCTCTGATATCTCAGCCGTTCTGGGTGGGCAATGAGGAAGGAATGTCTACGGATCTGGCCTCGTCGCTGTTCTTGCATCTTGAGGACAACGGAGAAATCACGGGTCGGAATCAAAGTATTTCGGCGGTCCTGCTTGTGTCAGTCGGCGAGGATCGGAGCTATGTTTGCGGAGCGCTCAACCCTGCGGCCACACAAAAGTTCGAATCCGAATCGCTGTGGATGGTGCCCTTTGTCTATCTCAAGGATTGGCCAATCGAGGGTCGAGACCTGCGCTGCGAGTGGACGATGGGTAGCACGCATTCCTACGCTGTGGAGCACAAAGCGATCCGCGCTTCAAAGCCCGGCTCGGGGAAGTGAGCCAGGTGGCCCACTTCTCTTCCTGGATTCAGTAGGTTCGACATGGTTGTGTGACGAAACGGTCTAGACCTCTTTCCCGCGAATAATCCTGTGTTCACGCATTTTGCGCGCTGTTAGGAAAACAGTGTCGGCGGCTCATCCGGAGGCTCGATTGGGTCAATCAAGTCCGGACGATCATTCCGGACATTGCCCACGTCCGGTTTCACTTGCCATATCTTCATCAGCTCATCATCGTACGGGCGCAGCAGGTCTACAGGCGGCCGTTGCGGGTCTCCGGGTTCGAGCCAGCGGGTGTAATCCCGGGGATCGATGATCAGCGGCATGCGGTCATGCATGAATCTAAGCAGGTCGTTCGGCACGACCGTAATGACACTGTAGCTCTCAAGTTGAAGCTGCTTATCCGGACTCACCCAGCGGTCCCAGATGCCGCCGAGTGCAAATGGCCCCTCGGTTTTCAGGCCGATCGCCCAGGTCACCTTTTTCTTTCCCTTCGGATCGAGCGCCTGCCACTCATAATATGAGTTCACCGGCACGAGACAGCGTCGCCTGCGAAACGGCTCTCTAAATGCCGGCTTGGTCAGCAGCGTTTCAGCTTTGGCGTTGATGGTGGAGTAGTTGACGGCGGGGCTCTCGGCAAAGAATGGCACGAGGCCCCACCGCATCAGAACCATTTCCCGTGCCCCGATGTCGGTGTTGAGCCGAATCACCGGTTGCATGGTCTGAGGCGCAACATTCCACGAGGGAGCGAACTCGGAGCCGGATGATTCCAGCGATCGATCCCGGATGCCGAAGTGCCGATAGATCAGTTCCGTTGCTGCGAAACGTGTGTAGCGTCCACACATCGGCCGCATGCCCCCCATAAATCCAGATGCCAGAGCGCCTTGTGGCGCACCTTCTGAATGATCTCAGATAATGGACAGAGATACCCGAAAATGAGGATGTCCATGAGCCTGAAGTCTCCGAATCCGAGTGTCAGTCCGGCCAAGTTAGTGCTATCGAATGCAACTGATTTCCTGAATGCAGGCCTGACTCTTCTATTTTCGCCGAATGTCACAAGTGCCGAAGCAAAGGTCGCAATCATATCGATTCAGACGGCCATCGAGCTACTCGTAAAATACAGGCTCATTCGACAGTTCGGGCTTTCCTCAATTGTTCGCGGGAATGTTCCCGAAGGCCCCATAGAGAAAGCGTCGCGCGAAGGCAGGCTCTACACAATCGGCTATAGCGAATGTTTGAAGAGGATTCAGGAGGAGGAGGCCTTCAGCGAAGCAGAACGGAAACTCGTGCGGGGTCTACAAAATCTGCGGAATTCCCTCGTCCACTTCACCGCAGACATTGACGTGCTGGATGTCCGCCGCGACGCGGCGAGTCTGCTTGTCCGATCCCTCAGTATGTTTGCCGCGGGAGCGGAGCGCGACGATGGGCAGTTCCAGACACATAGCAGATTTCTCAACGATATGAACTTCCAGACACTCACCAACTACGAACCTTATCGCCTTGGAGCTGTTGATTCGGCAAGGTCCAGTTTGGATAGCGATGAAGTGCTTCGTTGTTGGGCGTGCGGAGTTGATGCGATGAGCTTTCGTCCTTCCGATAACTACTTTTGTCATTGTTGCGGTCTGACGGTGCTTACTGTCGCAGTGGCATATGCGGATTGTGGACTTTGTGGAGCTCAGAGGGGCGCCGTCTATGACCCTCTTAATCTCACGGACGGCTTTCATCACGGCAGGTGTCTGCATTGCGGCAAAGAGTTGTGGATCCGCAGCTGTCCTTCCTGTGGGTCCACCCGTTCATTTCCGATGAATGAGCAGCCTCCTGGGATTTGTGAAGATTGCCCGGCGTGACCTGGCCCGCCCCGCCGCCAGGTCTCTTGCGTTGGTGGGACTTCGCATCAGTGCTGATTCGTTGCCGCTGCCACTATCGGCTGGGCGTTGCCGGGAAAAGGAAGAGATGATCCTCCTGCTCAGATCCTCATCGGCATAACCACGTAGCGCTGTTGGTATTCCAGGTTCATGCTCTCCGGCACCAGAACGCCTGCAGTGGTTGCGTCTTTGAGGGAGAGCCGCATGGCTCCTTTCTCGCCGATGGTTTTCAGGAACTCGACTAGGTAAGCACCGTTGAATCCGATGGTGATCGGCTCATTGCTGTAGCTTACGGCCAGAGTCTCTTCCGACTCCCCAAATTCCGGAGTTGACGAGCTGATCGTCAGCGTATTCTCCGCCAGGTGCAGCCTCACTCCATTCGAGCGCGAGTCTGCGAACTCGAGGACTCGCTGGATCGAGCTCATCAGATCCGCTGAGCGAACTACGGTTGAGTTGGGAAGATCCGTCGGCATGACGGCTTCATAGTTCGGAAACTGGCCTACGATTTTGCGGACGGACAATTGTCGGGAGCCAAGGCGGAAAAAGAGACTCTTGTCATCTTCGCCGAAGTCGACTCCCTCTTCTTTGGTCGAAGACAGCAGAGAGAGAAGGTCCAGGAGGCCCTCCCGCGGAATCAGCGATTTCTGAGTATCAGCGACTGGAATTCCATCCTCTGGGACCACAACGAACGACAATCGGTGTCCATCGGTGGCTACCATGCCTGCGCGGTCCGGGCGCAACAGCAACAGGGCTGCCTTGAGCGTGAAGCGATCTTCCTGAGTGGAGACGGCGAAGAGACTCTGCCGCACCAAAGTTTTGAGTACGCGGCAGCTGAGGGGGATGATTTTGGACGGGGGGTCGGCTATCTTTGGAAACTCGGAGGCCGCGCGCCCCGGCATGCGGGTACGAGAACTGCCCGCGTTCACTTGGAGGTAGTCGTTTGCGAGGGCCTTGATATGGACTGGACCGGGTGCCAGGAGTTTGAGGTAATCGAGGAACCGCTGGGCCTGAACGGTCACAGTCCCGGCGACTTTCACCTGCGACGGGCATTCGGTTGTGAGTGAACGTTGCAAGTCTGTGCTGGTGATCGTGAGCGTGCCGCCCGCCTTCGCCTGGAGCAGCAAGTGCGTGAGAATCGGCATGGTGACCTTGCTCTCGCTGATTCGCGCGGCAGCAGCAACCTCGGCGAGCAGATTGTTGCGGTCGACACTCAGATCCATCAGCTTGGCGTCGGCGGCCTTGGGTGTGGTGTTGGGAGAAGCCATGTGGGTGCTTTCCTTTCGAAGAAGATGAGAGAAGAGAGACAGTTTGGAGTGGCGACGAGCGCTCCGCTGAAACACGCCAAATGGAGGAAGAGTGGTGCTTGGCCGTCACGCGGGGCGTCAAAGCGACGGTGGCTGGCATTCCCGGAAGGAGTCGTAGGACGGCAGCGTTCCCCGGGCATCTTCACGGCCTTGACCACGGGCGGGCGAAGGGGCGCAATTCAAGATGAACGATAATAAGGAGGAGGACGTTGTCCGCGTGGCGATGCGAGTTTACTGGGAAGGCGGGGCGGTATTGCTGGTGGGCGGACTGGCTCTTTACGGCTGGTGGCGCTTGCGCCGGCGTTCGTGGTCGGTCTCCCCGAGGGATGAGGCCATGCGACGCCACATCAATCAACACTACTCGTGAGCCTCATGTCGGCGTTTACGAAAACGCAGTGGCCGAAATCGCCGATTCGATCCCTTCCGATATAGTTTGCGTACCCGGCAGCCCTGGCGGCATTCTGGGCTCAGCTTCCGGGGAGTTTTACCGAGGGAGGTACTGAGGGCTTGCATGCGCACTTCAATAAGGCGCCGAATGCGGTCAGTCTCACAGAAGAGAAGAAACGCGACAAGTCCCGCGACCTTTGCGTAGGCATGCTCCTCAACACGGACGTATACCCAGTATCCGATCCATATGTCGACCAGGAGCGGTCCTCCGAATTCCACCACTGAATTGAAGTTGTCCCGCATATGAGTCCTTTCCATTTCGGCTGATTTCGCTGTCGTGGGGGCACTCCCGCTACTTTCAGGCGGCTCGTGGAAGCGAAGCCGGGTCTGGCTCTTGTTCCCGAGCAGGTTCGGCCCCCTCGCTGCCCTCTGAGGCATGGATGATTGCGTCCGGAAACGGAAACGACAGCCACGGTGCGTAGAAAGCGCCATTGCAGAGGCAGATCTCCACCACGAGTTTGTCGATGTCCTGACCGTAGAGGCGATAGGAATAGTTGCTTGCTGCCAGCAGCATTCTGCCTGTCCCTGCCGCCGGCTCTTGAACAAGGCGGAGACGCGGGTCGCGCCCGTCGTCTTCGCTCGTCCCTTCGAAAATCATTTGTGCCATGAATTCGCACACAATCTGTGGCGTTGGGAAGTAGGCGTTTGGGTTCCAGCCCTTGCTCCGATTGTCGGCAAGGTAGTGCCCCAGGTAATCGTGCGGGTGGAGGATGAAGGATTCGAAATTGAAGGTGCGGTAGAGCGCCTCCGAGGTGGCTTCTTCGATCTCAGGCCTGACCTTCGAGACTGCCAGCCCCCAGCCGAGCCAGGCGACGAACTTCTCAAACGCCGTCCAGGGAGAGTCACGATAGGAGAGCAGTTCCACGCACTTTTCAACCATCTTGAGTCCCTCCGGCGATGGCATGGAAGTGAAATTGATCCGTGGAATCGGTTCGTCGAGAAGTCGTCCTGCCTCGAACGTCCGCATGTAGTGAGCCCAGCGTCCGAGGGCACCGGGGTGCGCGTCGGCAAGCTGAACTTGAAACAGAAGCCAGCCGCGATAGTGCCAGGGTGGAATCGGGTCGCTCAGGAAAGGCATCCGTCCGTGTTCGAGGACGAATTTGTTGACGTCGAGGTTCTGTGGCACCTCGGCGGTGCGTGTGGCGAGGCGCATGAGTACCTCCCGTGTCGGATCGAAGCATGCCGTGGCTACGGATGGGCGTAAGCGGCGGTGCCCGCGCCCTCCGGTTTCTTAGGCGGCCGGATCGAGTTCGTCGTCCGTCTGCTCGTCCTCAGCGATTTCGTCCAGGATCTCTTCCTCATCATTGGTGTCGTCATCGCTGGTTTCCTCCGATACCGTGACTGGTGCCGGAGCCGTGACGGGAGCCGCGACCGGCGCCGGCGCCGGTGTAGCGCCAAAGTCGAACAGGTTTGCGGTCGTCGGTGGCGGTAGTTTCTTCGGCTCGGCAGGCTTGGCGCTCGCCTTCGCCGGTTTTGCCGTCGTTGTCGTCATGTTCGCGGTGCTCGCTTCTGTGGACTCGGCCTTCGGCGTTGTTTTGGCTTTCGAGCCCTGTCGGGCAGTCTTGGCGGCCTGCGCCATCTCTTCTTTCGCGATCTCGAGCGTGTTCTTCAGATCAAGATGCGCCCCAACGAATTGCGTCAGTGTGGATGGCAGTTGATCATCGAGCTCTTGGGGTGTGCCGGTGATGCTGACCGGAGTGGAGAGGGCGCCGTTTTCGCCCTCGGTGAGCTTCTTCGGCATGACGATGACGCGAAGCGTGTCGCTTTCGAGCGGATTCACCATGATGACGACGGACCGCTGATGAAGCAAGGGAGCTAGTTCTTTGAACATGGTTCTACCTTCCTGTCGGAGTGAAGTGTGAGGATTTCGAAGAGAGTTCGAGGGAGGCGCGATGCAAGAGCCCACGCTATGCGACCTGTTGGCCCTGGGACTTTAGAAGTCTCAGCGAGCGCCTGCGCGTCTGTGACAGCAACGATATATTGGCCAGCGAAGAAACCATAAGATGGCCGGCAGTCGCAGAATCCGGATGTTCCGTTCAGCCCGAAGCAACGATTTGAAAGCATCAAGTGGCCGCAAATCTCAGATTGCAGGCATAACCTGGCCGTGAGTGCTTGCTCTGCCGTGGGGGTAATGCTGTTGATCCCCATATTGCTCCAGGCCGGAAAGCGTGTTGCACGTATGGCAATATACATACATGCAACGTGCTGAAAGTACCGCAGAGATCCGCCACTGGTTCCAATCCTCAATTGGGCAGATGTGGCCGATCGCAGAGGGTTCCCTTTCTCTTAGGAAGACACGGTGCATTCGAAAAAGCTGTTCAGCATGCGCCTCCGGTGAAGGTCACGCCAGCTATGTGCTGAGCGGACGTAAGGGGGCCAAGCGTTTTTCGATTTACATCCCCGATGATCTGGCTCCGGATGTTCAACAAGCCATCGAGAACGGTCGTCAACTACAGGAACTGATCAACGAAGCTGGAGTGCGACTCGTGAATGCGCTCAAGAATCAACGCAAGGGGAAGAACCGCCAATGATGTGATCTCATGGAGGACTCATGCTGGGAAACGAAGAACTGCTGGCTTGGTTTCAGCGCGTGCGACTGCCGGATAACGGTCGTTCGGTTGTTCACCAGATTCGCTCTTCCGATCCGTCCCGTCGTGTAGGAGGCGGACGCCGCAACGTCAGCGGTCGATACCCAAGCAAAAAGATGGGGGTCACGATCCAGTTTGAAAGCCACCGTGTTGAATTAGCGAGAATCTATGAGTTGGAGCACGATCCCAACGTGCTCGAATATTGGGACCAGCCCCCTTCCTACAGACTAGAGTACAAGAGCTCCACGGGAAAGCGAATCGTAACCATTCATACATCCGACTACTTTGTCATTCGCACGGACAGTGCAGGGTGGGAGGAGTGTAAGACCGAGGAAGAACTTGTCCGGTGGACGGAGCGAAGCCCTCATCGATATTGTCGGCGTGATGACATCTGGTGTTGTCCTCCAGGAGAAACACATGCAAGGGCATTCGGTCTAACGTACTGCGTTCGCTCGTCTCGGGACATCGATTGGATATACCAACGCAATGTTCAGTTTCTAGAGGACTACTTCCGGGACGACGGAACGTCTATATCGACTGCCACAAGGAATCTGCTGATCGCTCACGTAAGAGCGCACCCTGGCATTTCTCTTCAACAGTTGCTGGCGTCTGTCGGTGAGGGTGCCAATTGCGACGACATCCATTTGCTGATTGCGTGCGGTGAGTTGTACGTAGACCTTCGCAGTTCGCTGCTTGCACAGCCGGAGAACATTGCTATCTTCGCTGATGCGCGAGCCGCTGGCGATCATGGCCAAGTTCGAAAGGGGATACTGAATTCTTCGAATGATGCACATGCCGCTCAGCCGAGGCCGGGCAGTGTAGCAAATTGGGATGGTAGGCAATGGGAAGTCGTTAACTGTGGCCGAACGCGAATCACTTTGCGCCGTACTGATGATGACTCAATCACGCAACTTCCTATTGCGGCGTTTCAGTCTTTGGTTGAAGGTGGCCACTTGACGGTCGAGTCGTCGCCATCGTCTTGCACCAATGCGGAGCTTGAGCAGCGTCTCTCCCGTGCCAGCGAAGACGATTTACGGCAGGCCAACTTTCGCTATGAGATCGTCCGTACAATGCTGGATCGTGAACTAGCAACATCTGACCTCACGGTTCCATCACGAACTTCTCGTCGATGGATCTCGATGTACAAGAGGGCGGAAACTCTGTACGGGAGTGGATATCTTGGCCTGCTTCCTAAGACCCAACAGAAAGGCAATAGCACACGCAAACTACCAGAGGCGTCCAGACAGCTCATGGCAACTATTATTCATGAGGACTACGAGACGCTTAGACAGAAGAGTGCATACGCCTCTTGGAGTGCTCTCCAAATTGCTTGCAGAGATCGGGACCTAATCGCTCCGAGCTATCAAACATTTCGCCTGGCCGTGCGTGGACAAGGAGGCCATTCACAAACCTTGCACAGAATGGGACCTCGAGCGGCGTACAAGCATGAGGCCTTTTATTGGGAACTACAATTAACCACTCCTCGCCATGGCGATCGACCGTTTGAAATTGCGCACCTCGATCATACTGAGCTGGACGTCGAATTGGTGTGCTCTGCAACCGGCCGCGGCCTTGGTCGGCCTTGGCTCTCGCTGCTCACGGATGCGTACTCCAGGCGCGTGCTGGCATTCACGCTGTCCTTCGATCCTCCAAGCTATCGCTCGTGCATGATGATCATTCGAGAGTGCGTTGGCCGCCATGAGCGGCTCCCGCAGATCTTCGTAGTTGATGGAGGAGCAGAGTTTGGGAGTGTCTACTTTGAAACGGTCTTGGCACGATACGAGTGCATCAAGAAAAGTCGACCACCCGCAAAGGCTCGATTCGGTTCGATCGTCGAACGCCTATTCGGGACTTGCAACTCTCAGTTCATTCACAACCTTCGCGGAAACACCCAGATCATGCGCCAGGTGCGGCAGGTCACTGCGAGCGTGAACCCCAAAAGCGAAGCTGTGTGGACACTAGCCGATTTACAGGACCGATTGTCCAAATACCTCTATGAGGTCTATGACTCGCTCGATCATCCCGCCTTGGGACAGAGCCCGGGAGATGCGTACGAAGCCGGAATGACAACTGCCGGACTGCGCCCTCGGCGTCGCATTGCCAATGATCGAGAATTCTTCATCATGACGCTTCCGACAACGCCCAGGGGGACGGCCCAGGTTACTCCGGGCAGGGGCGTGAAGATTCACTATATCTACTATTGGTCGGACCTGCTTCATGATCCAGAAATTGAAGGAAGCCAAGTACCGATCCGTTACGATCCCTTCAACTCAGGTGTGGCATTCGCATTCGTAAAAGCCCAATGGGTCCAATGCCATTCGGAATATTACTCTGTCTTTCAAGGACATTCGGAGCGAGAGATGATGCTCGCCACCCAGGAACTCCGGAGAAGACGGCGTAAGCACTCATCCCAGCGCGATCTCTCTGCAAGAATGATCGGCGATTTTCTTCAATCCGTCGAGGTTCAGGAGTTGCTGCTCTCTCAAAGGCTCCACGACTTGCAGACTGGAAAGACATGCTCAGAGCAGGAATCCATAACTCAATTATCACTGGCCAACGGTAGCCCTTCTTTTGTGCGCCCGTTTCTAATCGCAGCCTCCCCGCAAATCGAAGTTGCAAGTGCTGACCAGGAGTACGAGACATACGGAGCGTTTTAGATATGAAGCCAGCCTACTCACCGCAGCAAATTGCTGATCGCACACGGGAGTTTCGCTCGCTCACGATAGCGCACCCAAGACTTCTGGACGCAAGAGATATGCTCACAGCGGCAGTCCACGAAGCACCTCCAGGTTCGATCATGATGGTGTACGGGCCGACAGGGGTAGGCAAGACTACTCTTCGGCTCAAACTCCAGCAATTGCTGGCCGACCGCACTCTTCCTCTGATGAAGGCTGACCAGGCCTGTATGCCGTTCGTTGCCGTGGAAGCAGCTGCCCCTGACAATGGCAACTTCAGCTGGAGAGATCACTATAGACGCACGCTCCTTGCATTGAATGAACCAATGCTTGACCAAAAGCAAAAACCAAACCTCATCCATCTGATGCATGACTCTCGCGCCCAGCATCTCCTCGGTCCCCGTTCCGCGGCAGTTGAGCTTCGCCACGCATTGGAATCGGCTATTCTGCATCGTCGTCCCGCAGCTGTCTTGATAGATGAAGCACAGCATCTCACTCGGATCGTGTCGGGAAGAAGGCTAGCGGACCAGGTCGAAGTGATCAAATCACTGGCCAATTGCACGCAAACCATCCATATTCTACTGGGAACCTATGACTTGCTCAGGCTCCGTCAGCTCAATGGGCAATTGGGGCGCAGAAGTTTCGATATTCATTTCAGCAGGTATAGAGCAGAGAGTCAGGCCGATCTCCGCATGTTCAAGAACATTGTTCTAACATTCGAGGAGCGTCTTCCCTTGAACGAACGGCCCGACCTCGTATCCCTCTGGGACTTGCTCTATGAACGCTCCGTTGGTTGCGTCGGCATCCTGAAAGAGTGGCTGGATCGAGCGTTGATCGCTTCATTGAAAGAGGGTTGTGTAACGATGACAGCCTGTCACTTGGAAACAACTGCCCTTTCCGCTTCCCAGTGCGAAAAGATTGCGGTCGAGGCGCATGAAGGTGAAGCCCAGCTGTCATCAGTGAATCAGGTTCAAGCACGTCTTCGTGAGGTACTGGGTTTGTGTCCAAGCTCCAACATGCCACCAAAGGCTGAAGCTTTTCAGCGAAAGTCCGGCACTCGAGTTGGGCAACGCAGACCCAGGCGAGATCAGGTTGGCCTCAATCAGAGCCAACCAATACGAGCGATCCATGGTCTATGACTTTTGGTCTGTCGCAAGTACCAATTTGCCAGCGCGGAGTCGTCTGTACTCTCTTCCGCCGAAGGGTATCGGAACTGCCCAGGTCGAAAGCCTGACAAGTTATGTGATGCGTTTGGCGAACGCTCACGCAGTGTCTCCCGGCACGCTAGTTCGCCAAGAAGTCTTTCCCTTCTTGACGATACGGCCCCAACGATTGAGTGGTGTGCCCCTGTATTCGATCAACGGCCTGGGCATTCACTTTACGGATTGGGTAAACGCTCTACAACGCCTCACGTTGAGGGGCGATCTGGGTGGCCTGACTCTGCTGCCGTGGCAGAATTTTCTTGCTTCCGAGGGCTTACTGCGCCGATATCGAATGTGGTGCCCACTTTGCTATGAGGGCCGTCGCATTGAAAACGATGGGGTCTACGATTCGTTGCTGTGGATGCTCTCTTCCGTCACTGCGTGCCCGGCACATGCGGTTCCACTAGAGGAGAGGTGTCCTCGTTGTAAGAAGCGTTGTCTGCCGCTTCCGGCTCGAGGAATCGTGGGTTATTGCCATCACTGCAATGCCTGGCTTGGAAGAAGTGACGGAGACTTGGTCCTGCCTGGCGAAGAGTCGCAAGATCTCAAATCTCGAGTTCAGGTGGCAAGAGACGTTGGCGATCTATTGTCCTCAAGGCTTTTCAAGGAGCCTCCCTCTCTCGCCTATTTTCAGGACAACATTCGACGAGCAATTGAGGATTGGTCAGGTGGAAACCGGCTGATGCTGTGCCGTATCGCACAGATCAATGACAAGTCACTCACCGAATGGCTGAGGGCAAGCCATCTGCCTTCGTTATCTCTGCTCCTTCGAGTTGCTCGGAATCTCAGAATGCCTCTGCACAGGTTTGTACTCGAGCAGATTCCTGTTACCGATGAAGTATGGATACAGGCAAAAGAGGTGTTCCGAACGAGGCAAGCGGAGTTAATGGCGCACCGGGAATTGTCCAGACGGGAGCCCAACTATCCGATGACCAAAGGTAGTATGTGGGCACTCTCTCCAGGCGAGCGAGAATTGGCGAAAGTCAAAGTCAGAGAGGCAATGGAGGCTGCTCTCAGAATGGATATTCCTCGGTCGATAAGGGACATCTTTCGCAGCTTAGGATATCGCCATTGCGTTATGGGGCGATATTGGTTCCCAGACCTCGTGGTCGCTATTCAAGCTAAGCGTAAAAGGCGGTTTGATGGATATGAAGCAGCCTTGAATAGGGCGTTCAGAGAAGTGCCGCCCCCGACCGTAGCAGATGTTGCGCATCGCCTCGGCATTAACATTCAGAGTCTTCGAAGCCGCCGTCCCGAACTCTGCGCCAGGCTTTCTACACGCCGCGCAGACCGGCGGCAATTCCGCCGCGCATCGATGGAAGAAGCTCTCAAGAACGCTCTCAGAGAAGAACCAATCTCGTTTCCTGAGCTTGCTTCCCGACTGCGCTGCAACGCCAATACGTTACGTGTAGCTCATCCACAGCTACACAGTCGTCTCAACCAACGCTACCTTGCACATCTATCTTCGGAACGACACAAAGTTGAAATCCTTTACGAGCGAGAGACCCATCTGGCCATTCAAGACATTACGTCCAAAGGAGAGTACCCCTCGCGCAATCGGGTCCTAGCGGCCATCAGGAAGAAATGCCCATCACTGACGAGCGTCTATTTCACCGGCAGGGCTGTGAGACGAGTTCGAGAAACACTGGCGTGCGAGCAAACCGAAGTCTCACCGTAAAACCAAGCCTGGCAACGACGCTCCTGTCGCTGGAAGTTGCAACCATAAGCTGGCCATTTCGGCCAACTTATGGTTTCCGTTTCAGCGTCTTTCTCCAGAGCTCCGGATCGATTGGAATCGCGCTCATCCGTCCGGTCGCCGCGTTGTAAAAGGCCCCGTGATGTGCAATGGTTCCGTAGCGAAACAGCCGCGCCAGCATAGCGAGAGAGCTCGTTGCTAACACGTGGTTGATGTAAGGCTCCTGCCGCTCCAGTGCTTCGACTGCACTGCAACTGGGCAGCGGGTCCTCGCCGATCTCGGCAGCCATAATTTCCGGGTAAAGCTCCGCGACCGTGCGAAGCCGCGAGCCGATGCGTCTGTTCCGCTGGTTCAGAGGCTGGCCAAGAATGTATTGTCCGCTGGCCGCATTGTTCCCGAGGTCAAGCCAGTAGGCAGTGTGACTCCTGGCTCTGGTCACCGTCTGCGCGACCGCCTGCCGTGCGGCCCGCGTGTCGACGCAACTGATGATCAGATGGGGGTAACTGCTGTCGTCCTTGAGCGAATCTTTGCGGAAATGGTGCGGATAGGCCTGCCAGTAAAGGCCCCAGAAGAGGTTCACCCGGTTTACCAGGACGGTAGCCTTGTTCAGGCCGATATCGGCTGCAGCAAACGGCTGGCGGACACAATTGGATTCCGACACCGGATCGCCATCGGCCAATGTCACCTGCAGCCCGCCACACCCCCACGCCAACAACGCTTGATGTAGGTAGGGAAGATGCAGAAAGACGGCGCTGCCATTCCCGCCGGCGCCGATAACGAGAATGCTCAGCGGCTGTGATGGTCTCACGAGCGATTTGTCGAGAACATGTTCAGCGGCCATGGCTGCGCCTCTTTCCCCCGAGAAACTCCTCGACCGTCTGCGGTAGCTCGATCAGGGAGTCGACCGGGAATTCGTCCCTGCCCGCCAATTCCTTCCACAACCCTTCGAAGCCGCCCGGATGCCGGGTGACGCGGCCCACATTGCCGTGTGTGAATTTGCTCTCGTAGAAGCTTTGCTCCCACTGGGGGATGGAGGCCACTTCCGAGATTTTTGGAGCGCGCATCGATCCCAGGCAGACGTCACCGGATTCATAGAGATTCCAGTAGGGGGCGACTGCGAGTGTGGTTTCCGCCCTGGGCCGGTTGCTCTCCTTGAGAGCGCGGACGAAGAGTGCTCCATCGAGCGTGAGCCAGACAAGTGCCGGTTGCGGGAAGATTCGACCGCTGATTCCCTGGAGATCTCCCTGGGTATCCCCGAAAAACATCGGCCGCTTCCCGGTCGGAGTCCACCAGGCAAGCGTGCGGTCGGTGCGCGCAAGTATGTTGTCGGGAAGAAACTCGACCGGTATCTGCCCTCCGAGAGAGTGCATGAGCGAGCGCACGAATTCAACCGTAAGCGGATTCGCGGGACCAAGCTCTGGTTTCTTTGCGCCATTGGTTGTCACGGGATGGTGCGTGACGAACGCACTGCCAGACTCCCACTGGCGCCGGTCGCTTGAGTGATAGATCAGCAGGGCCTCACGCAGCTCGAAGTGACGGTTCTTCCCGATGCTCACGTCCACGTGCATGCTTGGCCTCCCAGTCGTTGAGCAGGTTTACGAGTTCCGCGAGTTCCATATTCATCTTGAGGAAGATGTACAGCGTGCGCAGCGCACGGTCGAAATCCTCAGGATGATCCGGTCGAAAGGCGACCGCGCAGGCTGGTTCGTTGCTCGCTTCGTTGTAGTGTTCAGCCTCGTGGTCCCAGCAAGCCTGGATGGCGTCGTTTTCGCGGAAGACAATCAGCACACTGGGCACTGGCTCGCGGTCATACTCACCCTCAAAGCTCTCCGTGTCGCACTTGAGGCGGGACAGCCGCTCGATCGTGAACAGCTTGTTGATCCATACCGCATACGGCCCATTCCGGTGCTTTCGCAACAGTTTTCGGGTTGTCCGCCAGTTCCACTCGTCGACGACTTTCACCGAAGGGGGAGTGGCCTCTTCGACAAGCGGAAACTCATAACTCTCCTGGTTGTCCGGGTCGTCGTCCGCCATCATGTCGTGAAGCTGTTCGTTGTACCATTCGGCGGCGAAGTGGTCGTAGATGGGCATGCGCCGCCTGAGGGCTCGGCCGAGAAGAAGGTAGAAGGCTGCGCCGAGCAGTGCCTCCTCCTCGTCCAGCGCCTTCATCGCTTCGCCGATGATGACGAAGCCTGCCGTCTGCAGATCGAACAGCGCTGCCAGTCGGCCCACGCCTACGTTTTCGCCGCGGTGATAGCCCGTTCCAACATCGTCGCGAATCTCGCAGGCATATTGGAGATTGTCCTTGAAGGCGTCTCCGCACATCTGGTCGATCATCTTTTCGACACCATTCCGTGCGAAGACGATCGGAATCCTTCCCGATTCGAGCCACAGGTCTTCGTCGACCAGCTTTCGTTCCACCAGAGCGACACAGAGGCGATAAAGAAGCTCGGCGTTCGTCTCAATGTGGTATGTGGAAGGGACGGAATCGAGCGAGGGAAACTCTTCGCCCGTGCCGGCCCCGAGAAGCATCACGCCAGTGGCGGCAGCAGTTCGCCCGGGGTCTCCAGAGTTGCGGCCGAATTCTGGGAGGACCTTCGTGCTGCCTCGGCGAGGGCGTTCGAGAGCTGGAGGGATTTTTCGCATCGGAGGTGCCTCGCAAGCAGGCGGTTCGCTCTTTTCGGCGGAGTGTGTTCGAGGGCGCGAAGCTCCTCAAGGACGGTCATCGCCTTCTCCTGTTTCTTCTTCCGCATAACTCCTCCTGGAACTGGCTGGATGCCAAGCGAAAGGTCAGGATTGTTTGATGAATTTCAGGCTAGCCTTTGGTTCCAATTGCGCGAGTGAAGGTGTAGCGTGCAGCGTCGCCCTTCACCTCGGGTCCGGCGAGCGCGGCGGTGGCAATCTCTGGAAAAGCTGCGACGAGGGTGTCCCGCACCTGCTCCGGGGAGAGTGAGGGGTTGGGATCGGGGATGACGGTGCCGTTATATGCGAATTCGCGGCGAAGAACGGAGGCGGTTACGGTGGCCATGACTGAGACTCCTTTGGGGGGATTTTCGGACGATGTTGCTATTGATTGACTCCGGGAATGGGCTATTCCTAAATGTCGTTGGGAGAATTTATTGCCGGGATCGCGAGCTCAATAGGCAGCTCGCCCCGCGCATCCAGACTTCATTGCTCGCATTGGCCGGATTTCACTACGCGTGGACAAGGAGCATTGAACATCTTTGCCGATGCCGGCGTATTCCGGCATGGTCAGAATTCGTTCAGGATTTTCAGGCGCCCTTACTGTGTTCTATTTCGAGCCTCAGCCATTCTCAGCTCAACTCCACGCGGGAGCCCAGCGGAATTGTCTCCCACGTCTTCTTGCTGCCGCTGATAACCCGTCCGTAGACAACTCCTTTGCGGGTGCGGGCGCGGCTGATCCGGATTCTCCGGCCATCCGGTAGGTCGACATAGCAATAACCTGTCGCGGCCCAAAGATGCGCATTGATTTCGCGTACTGACGGCATCGCCATTTCCAATCCCTTTCGGTTAACATTCCGCCCGTGGTTTTTCTAGGACACGCGACGTTACGTGAAGATTGCGGATGTACCTCTCAGCAGACTATTCAATCCGCGGAGCTTCGACGATCCGCACGTCCTGATATCCCTTGGCGCCGGTCCGCGCAGCAAGGCGTTGCGCGAGGTCATAACGACCGCATCAACCGTGCTGGGCATAGCTCTCGGCCGCCTTAATTACCAGTACAAGGTGCCCGGAGAGCCTATCGGCTCTCGTTCTGGTTCGCTGAAGGATGGCTGTGCATGTCCTGCCAGAGTTCGTCGGCGGACTCTGCGCCCATGCTCCGCCTCAGGAGGTCAAGCGATTCCTGTTCACTGAGAACAACAACCGAAAACGGCTTCCTGTCGATCACGGCGACTAGAACTCGATGATTGCCGTCGATCATCGGCGTGCCGATTCCGAACGGCAAGGTGATGACAACCCCGAAGCCTTGGTTCGTCGGAACGTGATCCAAATGCTGCTTCTCGATGTGAGCCCATCCTAGCCACTGCAAGAAATTCTCGGGAGTGGCGGGGATAAGGGGATGCCCGGCGGCAATCTTCCGGGCAATGGCAATGCTGAAGCGCATGCCCCAGAGCTCAAAGTATTCGTCGCCGGGGATGTCTTCCGCTCCGATGATGGGGCAGCGTGGACAGTTGTTATGGTGTGCAAATCGAGGTTTGGGCATAAACGGTGCTTGGGCATGACCGGGCGTCATGCGGCTCCTGTCACGATTGAGTGCGGTGCCTACCAGCGGCAAATGCTCAATAGTTGCTTTCGCCTGAGGCCGATGGTCGCAACGTAGTCGACGGCCTTCTGGACTGTTCGCCATGCAGTGCCGTAAGTCGGGTTTCTGAAAGGCCCGGCGGCTCCGGCGAGTACGATTTCCCCATCCGGATCGATGAGTAAGTAGGGCCATAGCGCAGTTGGGTGGCCGCAATGCTCGATGCGCCACCCGTCCCTGTGCCGATAGTCACGTCCCGCTTTGTCGGTACGGGGCAACGCTGTCCATCCTGCATCTCTTAGCTGTTTGGTGGAGATGCGGTCTCTTCCGCTCATACAGCTCTGGGCAAGCGCGCACGACTGTTGCCCGGTAACGCGAGCAGTGGGGTATCGAAGAATTTGGAGACTGCACGGTCGCCGAGCTGCTCGAGGCACTGCAACTCCAGTTTTCCCGACTCGATCACCTTGCCCGCCGCCTCGCTGATCGCGCGGGCGCGCTCTACAGGCATTGGGTTGTCTTCGTCTTTCAAGGCTTCGATGGTTTCAAAGAGGTGGTTGCGGAGGTCCGTCAGTGTGTTCTTCATCGAGTTTCCTCAGTCTGCGTTTGAGTGCGCTATTGAGCCGGATGACGTCGACTAGGTCCGGTGGGTAGTTGTGAATGGTGTTGCGCCGCATCAATTCACCGCGGGAGATAAGTTCGAAGTTGTCGAGCGCACGATGGGTTTTGTCACCGTCCTTGAAGCAAACGGCAAAGCCGGGCGGCACCGGCCCGTGCGCTTTTTCCCACATGAGGACGTGTTCGCCGACCCAGTCTCGTGGCGGGTAGCCTGTGTCTGAGACCTTCCGTTGCAGGTAGCCCTCTTTCGAATAGCGGGTCGAGCCGATCGGCTTCCAGGTATGCGGACGGTGACCGGGTTTGAATTGCGTCTCGGCCATACGTCCCGGCGCCCAGCCCTGTCTGCGCAGCCCCTTATTTGCTGGAACGTGACCGGGAAGGAACCGGTGGGCAGCCCCGACGTTGTCGCCGCGTCGCAGCCGGCAGGCGTCCGGGCTGGCGAGATACTCTTCCGACTTCCGTAAACCCAGAAGAATGGCTCGCTGGTAGACCGATGTGACAGTTCTTTCGAGCCGCTTTGCGATTTTTGCAGTGGGACTGCATGGGTAATCCGAGCGAAGGAGGGCCAGTTCCCGATCCTGCCATGGGCGTCGCTTCCGCATACCGCCCTCCTTTGCTTTCGCAGGGTTTAGCCAAAGAGCTTCAGTTGCTCGCCGATGACGTAGCCCGTTGGCCAGATATCGGACTTCTGCTGCTTTTGTGGTTTGGAGTGGACCAGAGTAAGGCCGGAAGGATGCGCGGGCGGGGAATCGAACAACCCGTCGCCGAATCCGGTCAGTGCATCGTCAGAGGTGTCGGGCAGTTCCAGCTTCGGAACCGCGGCGAGTTGAGACGCCCGCTCACGCTTCAACTCTTGCCAGACCGCATCCGCCGATTCGCCGACGCCGCTCTCTTCGACGAGCTCTCGGGCCATAGCGGCAACGAGATCTTCCTCGATGCCCATCGAGTGGATGCCTTCGCCAGAGAACTTGCCCTCCATCATCAGCGCCACAAGCATCTTCCGTCCCATCAGGCGCAGGCACGCCATTTGGGTCGTGCCCGTGTAGACGAAGAACTTCACGCGCACATCGAGGAACTGTCCGATTCTCCATGAGCGCCGCGAAGCCTGGCGGAGGGTGTGCAGTGACCAGCCCGTCTGGTAGAAGTAGATCGAAGGAAACCAAAGGAGATCGAGGCCTGTTTCCACCAGCTTCGGGTGGCAAAGGACAACCTCCATTCCCTCCTTGATCTGTTTCTCGTACCAGAGCTCTCGCTGAAGCGAAGGAACGGTCGGTCGAAGTACGGCTACGCGAAATCCGGCATTCTGCAGCACGTGCTGGAGGCGAGCGAGAACGTCGTGATCGTGCGTGAACGTGGCATAAACCTGGCATCGTCGCCCTTGCGCCAGTTCAGCGCGGATGTCATCAATGAGTTGCTGCTCCTTCGGATAGATGGAGTCGCGCGGGAGATCTGGCGCTACCGTCACCAGGAACGGGACCATCTTCTTCAGCTTCGGATCGAAAACCTTACCCCAGACCTCTCCAATTCCGAAGGGATGGTCGGGATAGAGAATGAGGCGGTGCATCATCAGGCTCGTCAGGCTGCGGTTTTTGCGGTGAGCCTTGAGCGCCGCGCGAATATCTTTCTCGATCTTTTCGTATGCCTTTGAGAGCGCCTCATTCATGTCCACCTGAAGCACGGTCTCTTCATAGGGAGGCAGGAAGTCGGCGATGTCTTCGAGAGAGACAAAGACCGTCGACGACATGAGGAATCTGCCGAACAGGAGAGGAGAAGCTCCAGGCCGTCGGACGAGTCGGACTGTGCTCTTTTGAGCGTCGCTGCAAGCGTTGTCTGAGTCCGGAATCCGTTCGATGGATTCGAGTACGCCGTAGAGTGCCTGGAATTCGGACTCGCCGGCACTGGAGGCTTCAAAGCCTTCGGCGACCATCTTGCGCGGATTCATCCGGAATAGAAGCCGGAACAGGTCCGAGGCGTAGCCGCCCATCAGAGTGCCGGTCACGCCGATCAACTTCGCGGCGCACCGTCGGAGAACATCCAGGTTGTTGCCCTGGGCCGTGTCGTTGGCCAACTGGTGGATCTCGTCGGCGATTGCGTAGTCCCAGAAGTTCCGCATGTAGCGGCTGATGAATTCAAGCGGTGCCATCCGCTGAATCTTGCCGTTGTCGGCTTGCCACAGCGCCGCATGTCCCTGAGTGCCTGCACTTGCGCGCTGGAACTGTTCCGAGAGCTTTGCGTCTCCGAAGTCCGCTTCGCGAAGATAGCCTCCATCCGCGTTCGGAATTGGGAGGCCAGTGTCCGGGTTGGTAACCAATCTTCTCTCGAGCCGCGAGGAGCGTATTGAGTAGGCATGCTTCCAGAAGTAGCTGAGTTTGCCCGTTTCACGGCTGACGATGAAATAGGTGGGCGTCGTCCAGGTGCTCCGCCATTTCCTTCTGCCCATCCGCCGAAGGTCGGAAAGCGTCGTTCTTTCGCCTTTCGAGACCGCGTGGCCATTGCGGAGCCGCATTTCGGTCACGCCATGCGGCTTCTTTTCATCGCCGCCGTTGCGGAAGTCATAGATGACGAAGACGCGGGCGTTGGGAATGGTGATGAAGATCTCACGCGCCCACTTGAGGACCAGGTGAGGCGGGCACATGACGATGGCGCTATAGGGATCGCCTTCGGCATGGGCATGAACGATGCCGACCGACATCAGAGTTTTGCCTGTGCCGCATTCGCCGACGATGGAGACGGACTTTGCCGTCTTGAGGTACTTCGCGCATCCGGTAATCGTCATTCCCTGCACAGGCAGGGGCTTGCGCAGAAGTGCCCTCAACTCCGAGGCGAGAGCATCTTTCGGGCCCTGGAGCGGCGGGTACATCTCGACAATGCGTGAGCCCAACTCCGAGGCGTAGGTGCGGAGATAGTCGTAGCATGTCTCCATGCGGCCCTCCTCGCGCTGGTGTGTAGGGGAAAAAAGGCCAGCTGTCGCTGGCCTGGAGTGGGGTGATGTTTCTATAAGTGAAAGGTGCCGCCGAGTCTCCGAGCTTGATTCACTCTCAGCGTGCTTCGGCAAGCTTGCTGCTGCGCGACCGATTTAGCCGCTTGACCAAATCTCCGTGAAGCTGGCTCAGTTCCTGTACTGTGTCGGCACCGCTGACCTCCTCCTCCGAGCCGAGCCAGGGGAATCGGTCCTCGAGCAGAGTGAGGACCATCTCGACAAACGTCTGTGGACTGTGGTCTCTGTCGGGCATGTAGGGAATCTCCTTTGGGGCGGAAATATGCACAACCCCGTACACTACGGCCGCGAGGCGAAGTCGGCGAGAAAATGACATGCGGCAGAGCGATGCTGGGGGTGAGCAGTTCGCGCTGGCAATGGAGTCGCTAGCTAGGCTGGGGATGGGACTATGCGATGCGGAGGAGATGATCCAGTGTGTATCGCGGCCAGACGACGGGGCCGTTTTTCTCTGGAAAGGGCAACAGGCGGTCAGCAAGAGCTTTGCCTACGCGTGCCAGTAAGTCCGCGCGCGTAGCCTGGATGATCGCTGGCTGGCATCCGATACCGCTAATTCGACGTACGCGGTCATCTACATCGAGTTGTGCGAGTATGTATCCGGCCCAGCGTGGATCCGCGGGCAGGCCGAGCAGGCTGACAAGCGTGGACCATGCGAGATCGAGGGTGTCCTCGTCATAATTCATGACGATAGTGCCACCGGCAGTTCCGTTGGTCTGCAACATCTGTGAGGACGCCAGCAGGTGCCGCACCGGGCGGGGATAGCCGGGAGCCTTTAATACCCCTTTGTAGCACGTGGCGTGTTTGCCGAAACGTGCGGTGCTTTTGGAGCCATCCGGGAAGATCAGGTCGAACGCGTGATCTTCGTAAATGGCGGCGGTCACGGCTCCAATCTCAGCGTCATTGCCGAACGCGCTCAGCAGGTGGGCCTGCTCCTTCTCTCCCACATACCGATCGAGGTGCAGCCAGATTCTGGTCTGCTGCTTCCCGCTTGTCCGCCGGTACTCAAGCCGCCCGAGGCGCAGATGTGCGTTCTCCATGCTCCTCCCCTTTCCGCTTGTCGGTCAGCACGAGCGTTCTTCCGTCCTCATAGACCAGGGCAACCTCATTGGAGAACCGCTCTTGGCGGTGGACCTCCGTATACCCTTCCTCCTTCTCGGTGAAGGTCGTCTCGTACTTTCTTGTCTGCCAGCGGGCAATGTGGCGATCGCTCCCGGCGCCGGCCACGCCGTTGAGCATACCGGCGGTGCAGAGCAGTCCGACATGGCCGGCGTGCAAGGGCGTAATGGGGCGTTCGATCGGTATCTCTTCCTTTGGCAGCAGATAAGGCGCGAGTTTTCTCCATGCGGAAGAGTGAGTAACAAGGTTCTCCAATTCATCGAGCGGGAGCCCTCGATAAGTGAGCGCAGTCGGAGGGGTCGCCGGAATAGCGTACTTCGGCTCATTGCCGGTGAGGACAGGAAACGGCTCCCGGTAAATTGCCTCCTCGAGTGTCTTTCGGTTTCTCTCCTGTGAGTCTGCGGGAATGCGCTTTCGCACAGCAAAAAGCACGATCTGGTTGAATCGAACAGACTCAGGGTCGGCAAGGCGCAACACCTGAAACCATCCAAAATGTGCCGAAAGCAGTGGAACGCACGTCTCGATCTGCTGGTGCTGGATGACAAACACAAGCACGCCGCCTTGCACCAGCCATCGATACGTGTGGTTCAGGAAGAGATACTCCATGCGCTTGTTATCGAAGGAGCCAATCTCGGAGTCATAGGGAGGGTTGAGGTAGAGAAGAGAGAAACTCTCCGACGTAGCGCCGGCCCCGAAGATATTTCCGTGAATCGTGGAGATGCCTGCTTCACTTGCCTGTTGGGCCCGCGTGGCATCGAGTTCAACGCCATACCGGGATACGACGGCATTTGCGGTAATTTGCATGAGGGCGGCCCCTGTGCCGACGCACGGATCCAGCGCGCTCGCTCCTTCCTGCGGGAAGTCAAGCAGATTACGCAAACGCGCCCCCTCTGCTTCGGGAAGCGGGTAGTACCCGAGCTTGAGTCTTCCGCTGCTGCGCATGACACCTCCTTTGGGCACAACTCGGTGTGGTGGTGAGATAAAGCACGATTTGGCGGGGAATAAGGCGTATCTTGCCCGCGCCATAATGATGCGCTGCTGGGAGCTGATTCGGATATTGAGATGACCGAGCGTAAGGCGTCGTTCCAAGTGCGGTTTCGCGTTCAACATTCACTTGACGAGGCGGATTTGCTGGACATACCGCAACATCCATGTTGAAGTCTCAGCAATAGGAGGTAACGCCATGACGCAACCGAAGATGATTCGCTGCGAGGGAAGTGGACAGGTAGTGTACGGACCGGATGAGCCTACAGGCGCAGTCCAGTGTCTCAAGTGCGGCAACAGTACCCTGCCAATGAAGACAACCGTTGTTGATGGTAAAGAGCACTATTCCGTGCCAGAGCACAAGCGCTGCGCCAATTCGCCCCGCCCCAAGGGAACGAAGAGAGCCCCGCGATACCAGAGAACATCTCGGCGTGATTCAGGTCGGAGGCGGTAGCGGATAGGCAACGGGAGACTTCAATAGACTCGAATAGCCTTTGGAGCTTCATAAGGATGGAACAGAAAGATTCGGTCAAAGACTTTTGGGGCAGTTCTCAAGTTTTGTCTGACTTGTTCAGCTAATTGTGGGAACCCGTATCCAACGCTGTGAATTGGTGTGTTGTGCAACATCGCTTCATCACAGTAGAAGCACAGCAAATCAAACTCAAGCAGCGCGTGTTTGGAACGAATATCTGCATTCTGATATTTGGCTATCTTCTTTTCGATGTTCTTAACAGCAGCATCCGTCATCCATTGCGTTGTATATGCGCCACCGGGCGACTCGAACTCTATCCATTCAACATCTACACGCGGCGAGTCGTCGTTTGAGCGTGGATTTATCCAAACCTTTTCAAGGTACTTGTCGAGCAATGGATAGCTACTGAAGTCATCGAGAGGTGCGCCCTGGGGTGTATACCAGCTACGAACGGTTTGCCAGTAATCCGCTGTGATCTGCAAATGGGGATGGAGTTCCGGCACCGGCTTTGCATTTTCAGCAGTAATGAACCCGTACAGCTGATTCCGAAACTCGACTCTGTCAGCTTGTTCTATGCGCAACGACTTGTCATACAAAAGCACTTGCCGTATATGTCTTGGCCGTGGTTCCTTCTCACTGGCAATGATCTTTAGGTAGCTCTTTTCCAGTCGTTCTCTGCCAGCGCCCGCAGTCACCTGATTATGTTCTACCCATTTGGTGAGTTCAACGCCAATCGCCTTGCTAGATACACCAACACACATGACATCGGGCGGGTCCGGACCATCGGACCACTTCGCCATTGCTTCATCTGCGAAGAGCGGGGCAGCAGCTAGAAATCCTGTCCATGCTGTCTGTTCATCTGACCGTAGCATCACTTTGATTCTATTCCGCTTCTATAGAATGGGGGCAACTGTCCGGCGCTTACGTGAGCAGTCACTCGGTTCTTTGAGGAAGCGCCGAGTTTCGAAAATTGCACGTTCGCTCAGTTCCATTCCATGCGGTAGATCAGAAAGTGGCGCTTGATGGATTCAAACTCGTTCAACACGAAAAACGCCCCAACACCAGCGAGCATGCTGTACGCGTGCTGTTCGACAGCGCAATATGCGAGGTAACTTAAATAGGCATTCGTGAGGAAGGGGCTGATCTCCCCAAACCAAGAGAGGGTTGCGAAGAACATAAGGTTCTCCTTGCGGCTAAATCGCCGTTGGGTTGGGGTTCCGTAACTGCCGCTATGCGGATCCACAATCGGATCGCATGAAGCTCGCTTTTCTACCGGCCTGCGGTCTACTCCAGATAACCGCCGCGATGGCGCAGCCTGCGGGCCGCTACAAAGGCAAAATGATTCCCGGGTTGAAGGTGCTATCGGCGCGGCCAGTTGAGCGGCGCATGAGACTCGACCTGATATGCGTACTCTGCTGCCGAACGGTTATCGGTATCGAATCGGACGGCGACCTCATAGTAGACGCCGAAATCGTGCTCGTTACGCGTCACGATGAGTTTCGCTCCTGCCGGTTCAGGTCCGACGGTGGTACGGATCGCATCGATGAAACGATGACATTCCTGGCGTGCCTTCATGGAGTCGTACTCGGGCCCGAGTTGTTCGCACCGTTCGTTGACTGGCACGGGGCCAATCGCAAGGGTATCGATTGCCATATTTAGACTCCGAGGATGGTTGGGAGTGGCTTAGGACGGCAACGCGTCAGCCAGGGTTGGCCCGCCCAAGCTCGCAGGTCAATTGGGCGCGTGGTCCTTGGATGGCCTGCGCAGGGGCGGTCGAATAGGTGGGCTGTGTTCTACGGGAGGAAGACGAGGAGTTGTGGATGGATCGTCAGGGCAAAGTAAACCAAGAGCGATTGGTTAGTGAACCTATCGCAGGCCAATCTAACGATTCTTGCGTTGAATATCGTTACTTCGAATCGATTGCCCGGTGTGCAATTCGCTTTATGGCACAACCCCTGCCGCGCTTAGCGTTTGTTTCGGCTACGCGGCGAAGTTTGGCAAGCCCTCAAAGTCTTCGAGCTCGATACGCAAGTGCTCAGGGCCTCCCGTTCGAATTGCTCGTGTCAGCGCGCGCTGTTCTGCCGCTTGGACACAACGGGCGAGATCGCCTGCGCTCGCCTTCCTGCCGTTAAGCCTGCCGGCCAACATTTGCGCGCCCTCTTCTAGCGGAAAACCCAGCTTCTTGCTCGTGAGGAACACACTCAGCAGGCGGAAGCGCAGTTGAGCATCGGGAAATGGAAACTCGATGCGGTCGGCGAAGAAGCTCACAACATCATCGTCAACGAGGTCGGGATCGCGCACCGCGCCGATGAGGAACACTCGTCCGGCACCGGATGCGCCAGAGCTCATCTCCTGCTGAAGCTGCGAAGCAATCTCCTCAGCGAGTCGGTCTTTGGGTTCGAAAGGGGATTGTCTCGGCGTCAGTTTGTCGAGGTTGTTGAGGAAAATGATCACAGGAGCCATAGAACGGCCACGTTCGAATAGCTGTTGAACCAAGTTGGCGCTACCGCCGAGAACCATGGCCTTCAGTTGTGCGATGGTGGGTGCGAGAAAGTTGAGCCCGCTTTCCCGCGCAATAGTTCTGGCGGAGCGTTCCTTGCCCGCCCCAGGTGGGCCGATCAGGAGAACGCTCCTGGCAATCGACACCCCATGGGAGCTCCACTGGTCCGCCTCCCTCCATAGCGTGCATATAGTCTTGAGACGTTCGAGGATGGCAGCGTCCAGAATGAGAGTATCCCAGTTGAACTGCTCATCGACACCACTGTTGCGCAATTTGCGGATCGCAGTTACTGCGCGCCCGATATCTTCTGCAGTCAGATCCTCGGACGAGGAATAGGAGCGCAAGGATGCCGCCAGATTCGACAGATCTCGGCCACTCATGCCCTGGGTGAGTTCTGAGATATTCCCAGGGGGCGCGGCCGTGATCCCCACCGCCTGGATTTCCTGCTTGAAGATCTCTTTGCGATTGTCGCTGTCCGGTAGATGGATCTCCATCACCCAACCGAAGCGGGATACGATCGCATCGTCCAATAGGTCAGGTCGGTTCGTCGCTCCGATCAATAGGACACGAGAGCGTTCCCTTACTCCTTCCCACTCAGGGAGGAATGTTTCAACGATCTCCTCGCTTATCTTGTCGGCCTGGATTGCGCCGCGGCGCGTAAGAACGCCTTCGCAGTCGTCGACGAACATGATGGATGGCTGATGTTCGCGAGCTTCATTCCACCTCGCGCGGACCTCTCGGGCGCTATCCCCAAGATTGACTCGCTTGAAGTCCGGGAGTGAAAGAAGCTGAATGTGGCAGCTCAGGGTTTCGGCTACCGTGCGGGCAATCGAAGTCTTGCCTGTGCCGGGCGGACCCACGAGCAATAAGCCCCGTGGTGCGGCCGGATCGCCGTCTTCGAAGAGCTCAAACCGGCGAAGCAACTCCAGTTTTTGATGTGCGGGAATGTGGACCCGCTGCCAGAGAGCGGAGACGCGCTCGATTCCTTCCAGTTGTTTCTTGACCAGTGCTAGCTGCTCTGTCGCTTCCCACGTCCGGCGCAGTTCGGCAAATGCCTGCTCTGCTGCCAGGAGTTCGCCACTGAATTCAGGGAGAACCGAGAGGAAAGAGCGTGGCAGGGTATCCGCCGTGCTCCAGCTTGCTTGATCTACGGTGACCACGAACGTATCGAGTTCCACGAATTCCAAGGAAGGCAGGAGCAGTGCAAGGTCTCGCCCCCTCCAATTCACGGCGACGACTGGCTTGCCTGGTTCCGAGGTTGTGTTACATTCCGCGTAATCGACAACATCGTAGGAAGTTTGGACGCCAGGTGTGCGGACAACACGGCCTAGATTATGCCCGAGGGGTATCCGAATTTCGAGTCTGGCATCTCGCAGGAAAAGCGAACGCGCGTCGCGAGCGAAGCCGCGGTTCCAGTGCAGCTCAGTCAGGAGCTCTTGCTCGAAGGCTTCCGCACCGGCTCTGAGCAGTCTGGTCAGGAAGCCAAGGCGCTGGCGGCAGTACATTTCCCACACACGTGCAGCCTCGGCGTGATTGGCAAGCGATTCCAGACGATCGAGGGCTTCTACGCGGGAAGCCTTCCGCTGGATCCAATATTGGTCAAGGGCTGCGCTCATGTCATCCGGCTCCGCGATGACATAGCCATTGTAGGACGGATCGGCGGTTGGGTTCTGCATTACTGCTTCCATCGCAACCTCCAATCTGTTTCCGATAAGCAACACTTCAGGCGGCCCGGCGTAACTGCTGAAAGGTGGGCGGGGGAAAGACGGCTAACGCTGGCGCCGGCCCGGAGTCCGGTCCATCCGGCGGTCCGCCCATTGGGGCGATGACCTTCGAGAGCGTCTCTCCACCGCACGCGCCACAGCGGTTATGGGACGAGTTGTTCACTGCATTGCATTTGGAGCAATACATCGCTTCTTCAATGGGGATGGTCACAAAGTCGGGCTCCGTATGGAGCATGTAAACATTGCCCATAATCACCTCGTAGGTTGGAGAATTGCGTGCAGCGTTACTAGGCGACCCGTCGTGCTGCGATGTTTTCCAGGTGCTGAGCCAATTGCGCCAGCAGCTCGAGGTTCGGGATCTCTGCAAGGGATCGGACGTTGAGCTCTTCCATCTCCGCCATTAGCTGGCGCGTACCGAGGCGGCGGCTCAATGCTCCGACGCGCCGTATAAGGCCCGCCGCAGTCTGCATCATCCGGAGGACTTGAAGCTGACGCACACGGGTACGGATCCCTCGGGCGGAATCGCATTGCGCTTCGTTTCTCAGAATCTCTGCGTAAATTGCGTCCCCGACCATGCTCCTGAAACTCTGGATCTTCCGGGTCGTTCCCATGTCAAGAAGCGCGGGACTGCTGGTCGAAATCGGGACCACCTTGAGTTCGGGCGCACCCGACACACGATCGTTCCTTGGCCAGGCCCACTGTGGAAGCTCCGGCACTACGGTCGGTCGTCCATCCCGGTCAAGGGGAACCCAACATGGCCCGAGGTCGTAGAGATAGCGTCCGAGTCCAAAACGGCTGCAGGCACGCTTGAGCGCCTGAGCGTCGGCTTCCATCATTGCGTTTGGATCGTCTGCCCACCGTTCGCCAGTGCCGGATCGGGTGCCCAACCCATCGATCCAAAGCGTGCAAGCCGCGAAGACCTTACCGCTTCGAATCGTCTCTCCGTTACGCACTCTTGAGAGTCCTTCGAGTGTGGAGACGGAGTAGCTTTCGCTCCAATTGGCTGCACCTATGACATCGTTCAGGCGATCCGTGTATGCGCGGGCGTCGGCGTAAGCGAGCAATTTGCCTTTGCCGCCGTTGGTGCTCCTTTCGACCACGAGCCATCGGATGAGGGAGACTGGAAACGGATCGCAGAGATTCTCGATCAGCTTCGTACGCTGAACGGCGGTAAGCCTGCGTTCTTTGGCCTTCATGGTTCTGCTCCTGGAGATTGGCGTCGATCACGAGGGAACAGGGAGCGAGGCGCCTGGTGCGTGACCAGTTGTGTTGTCCGGCCGCCGAACCGCGGACGGAATGGATTCCGCATGGAGTGCATGGGCGATGCCTCTACGCTCCAGTTTCAGAAGGGTATGTCGCTCAGATCTCCGCTCTGTTCCGAGTACGCGTAGTCCGGCTCGGAGTGCTGCTGTGCATTCGACTGCTGCACATGTCTCGCGCCATTCCCGTTCTCGCCGCCGTAGCCTGCTCCGTTACCGTTGCCGTTGTTGAAAGACAAGAGGGTGAGATCCAGGATGACGATCTCAGTCCGATACTTCTTCTGTCCGGTTTCCCGGTCGTCCCAGGATCTTGTCCGAAGCTTTCCCTCGACGTAAATCCGAGAGCCTTTCTGGACGTAATCCCTCACAACCTCGGCCGTCCGGCCGAAAGCGACCAGATTGTGCCACTCGGTGGTTTCGTGCGATTCGCCCATCTTGTCCCGGTAAAAGTCGTTTGTGGCGAGCGTGAAGTTCGCTACAGTGTTGTCGCTTTGCAGGACGTGAATCTCCGGGTCTTTGCCAACATGGCCCAGAAGAATGCTCTTGTTGACGGTCTTGCCCATGTCTTTCCTCCTCTGTACTTTTGAAGACTCCGGCTCGGGCGCAGAAATCTGCCCGTGCCATGGAGTTGGCTTCGCCCACAGCTATGCGGCAGGGCGGCACAACGAAGCCTCTTTACCGGTTCAATCAGCAACCGGAGCGCGGCGCTGTCGTCAGTTGTGTTGGCGTTTTTTGGGGGGGAAGTTGTCCCTGCGCACGGGGCAGCTACGTGATCCACTGGCGCGCAGCGACCGCCGGGGGAGCCTTGCGAAAGCTCACCGCACAGGGCGTCCCACTCCGATACCAGGCCGTGTATGCGAACGGCACACGCCTTTCTCGCCCCGCCGGGCTACTCTTCAGCGTGTCGGATATTGGCGCTGCGCAATCTTGTGAGGACGTTTCAAGCAGGTTTGTCCGCAAATGGCCTTGCGCGTCCCTGCGTCGGTCCGCAGACGGTCCGCTCAGTTCCCTCAGCCGTAGACGTGTTCGAGCGCCACGTCGCGGCCGATCTCAGACATCCCGCTCCCGTCATGTCGATAGAAGCGTCCCGTGGTCCGATCGATATAGAGGTATCGACGGGTGCGCGAGTGCTTGTACAGAATGATCTCGCCGGACCTTCCCATATACATGAACTCCTCGCATCTTTCCGACGAAAGCACCGACTCGAGCGGCTTCCAGTCGGGTACGTTGACTGCGACAATTGGTTCCATATGCGCTCTCCAACGCTACCCGTAGATGAATCGATACGGAATTCCGTCCTTCTCTGCGGTTACGATCCGAGTGAGCGGACCGAACGAATCGCATTCGCCCATCGAGAACCGGATGTTCGCGTATCCGAGTTTCTCAAGCAACGGCGTCGCGATTTCGTCTTCCCATTTCCAGTAAGACCGTGAACAGAAATCCGGCTCGTCGGCCGCACCCGTTCCGATCACATCGAGGAGATCGAGCGTTTCCGGCCCCTTCGTGATGCTCTGATTTGTCTCCACCCCGCTGCGGATTCTTGTCATGGCTCTCCTCGCAACGGTCATGAGGCGCTCAATCGGGCAGCGAACTCGTTCCTGCCTTGGCTCGACTGTGTAGTGCTCCACTCGGTTGCCAATCCGCAGAGCCTGGTCCGACTTCACCTCTGTGAACATCGTTTCGGGTACGTCGATTCCAAGCTTTCGCAATACGAGCTTGGAGTACTCCACATCCTGCAACTCGGTGCCAGCCATTTCATCGTCCAGGTTCGAATAGATGATCTCGCCGTCGGTGTCCATGACCGTGCAGAAGACATAGTCCAGAGGCCGGTCGTACCCCATCGTGACGGTGACCTTGCGCCTTCTGCTCGTTGTTGTCGTTAGAATGTGCTGCGACATGGAATCCCCCTTCGTGGGCAGTGATGAAGCAAGTTCTCGAGACAGGACGGCGTCACGCGCTCTGCTCATGAGGGCCGGAAGCCGCTTCAGCCTTGGGACGGACTGCAATGTGGGTGTGCTTGCAGCGAATACATGAGACGGCCGCCGTTACGGCGCAAATCGCCTCATGAAATTCCGATGGAGCCCGATGTAACTCGCCCGCTCCGGTGTAGAAGGCCGGGACCACTTTGCGTCCGGATTGTCCGGCGCCGCCTGAGAGGAACTCTTGCGACAGAGTTCCAGCCTTGCCCCGGAAGAGAACCGTCGAGCGCATCTGGGGTCGTGTGCTGCTGTTCGACTGATCAAGAGTATGGCGCGAGATCAGCAGTTCGTAGGTCCGCCCGATTCGCAACATTTCGATTCGTACCAGTTCAGCCGCAATGACGATCGCGTGCCGTCCACTGCCGCCGAACGAGTCGAGTGGCTGCAGCCATGGGATCGGTTGTCCATCCTTATTCAGGTAGCCGCAGTAGCGCCCCAGACCCTCGACGGCTCCGCCGGACTCAGTGCCCTTGAGGACAAACCGCTGTGCCAAGTGCTGATGCTCAACCGATACTCCAGGGAAACAGTAGACCCCGTTCTTCTCGAGCGCTCGCAGGATAGCTCTCGGAAGGGACAGGCCGTGCCGCGCCAGTCGATCGTTGATGGCTTCGTCCGGGTTGGCGGATGGGTTCTTGTACGAACGTTTGGACGCCATGCGCATCGCTCCTATGCCGTGTGCCGGTGGCGGATAGGTCTGCCGAGTGCCTCGCGGATGTCCTCTTTGCGGCAACCCGCGAAGCACTTGTAGACGAGCGGATTGGACTTGAGGATCTTCAGATTGTCGCCGTGACGGTCCCGGCCCGCACTCGCACACGATGGACAGCGCGCAACCCAGTTCTTCGGATCGCGAACGCGCGTGTTGACCTGGACGTGTTCGAGGATCCGGAACTCCCTGTATCCGGGCGGGAGAACCGGCGGGATGTACGGCTCACGCTTAGGCGGCAAGTACGCTTCGGGAAGCGTCATTCCCTGAATGAACGTTTGGAGCTCGCTTTCCGTCAGCTTCTTGAGGTCTCGGATGTACTCGATCTGCGCTTCCGGATTTGGGGCCGCTTCATAAAACCAGTAGCGCCGATTTGACTTCCGATGCACACCCATCGGTGCGCGGATGGCGTTCCCATACTCACCATCTTCGAGGCGATCCTGCTTTGGAAAGACTTCGATGCCTTGTTTGAGACCGGCGCCAACGATCGGAACACCGAGACGTAGGGCGAGATTGTATATGTAGATGCGCGCCTCAGAAGCCAACAGAGGTGAATGCGCAAATATCCAGAGATGTCCGCCGCGCCGGGACTGTTCCAGGGCTGCTTCGACCCCGTCCTGCTTCAACTCCCACTGTAACTTTGAGAGTGCCTCGATAGCGCCGTCAAAGTCTGCATCGATGGCGACCCACTTTGTACGTTGGGTCACCGGGTTGATCGAAAACAGGTTGATGGTGATGTCGCCGTTCAGATGCATCCGAATGACGTCGGCGTTGAGCGGCTTCGGCTCGTCCGTGGCTTTATCCTTCGCGAGAAAGTACGGGAAACTGCCGTCGGCCGCCGGGCGTACGAACTGCATCCCGTACGCCAGGCGGTTCACGAAAAGCTTGATGTACTCTCGAGCCGTCTCAGGGCTCACGCAAAAGTGTTCGTACATGGCGGTCCTTCCCGATTCCGGCAGTGGTTGTAACCCGGTTCCAAAACTCGGTCAAATTCACAGGAAGTGCGTAGTTTGCACGCACCGGGAGGGGCCACCGTTTGTTGTGGACTGGCGGGTTTGCGGTGAGATCCGCTCAGGCTTCCGCTATTTCCCGATCTTCAATCAGTAGCTCAGGCTGATCGACGAATCGGAACAGGTCATACGTTTTGAAGGTCATGTCGAACGCTTCGGCGCTGAACTGGTCGTCGTAGGCGTCGTCGAAGGAGAGCATGAACATGTTGCCGGACTGCCGATCGTAGACGTAGATGGCGCCGGATTCCGCGTCGCCCGGAACCATGGAGAGGATCATTGCTCCGCGCGGTCCCTGGATAAGGCGGGACAATACGGCCTCTCCGGCGGTGAGAAACGCGTCGACAGTTTGCTCGATGTTGTGGCCAGTGACCTGGCGCCAGTTGGACAAGTGGTGGGCTGACAACGTTCCAAGTGGACCGTTCATGGAAGACTCCTTTCCTTCGGTTCATGGTGTTTCGTTGAGGTTGCGGGCCCGAATGGCAACGCGGAATGTGCGGAACGTAAGGACCCAAAGATGCAGCAGAGTGGCCACCATGCCGATGAAGAGGACCGGCAGGAGCGATCTTTCAAACTGGCTGAGGTACGGGGCGACGTCAGGCTGGCGCGTGAGGTGGAATCCGTACCAGTCGAAAACGGTGAGTCCCAGAGTGACGGCAAGCCGGACAAGTGCAAGTTGAGCGGGCCGGGTTGTGCTCTGGGAGTGCATGGAAGGCCGGGCAAGATTGCTGAACATGGGTGTTCTCCTGGGTGTGTCGTGCGGAGTTTGCAAACTGTGAGTCGGGCGCACGGAAGCGGGGAGGCGGGAAAGCCTCAGTCGGTTTCCGAGGTTGAGTGAGGAAGATGGTCCGGCGGTTTAGGCACCGGCTACTGCTCTCGGGAGGCTTACCATGCGGTTGCTTCTAGGAGCTTGAGAAGCGATTCCTACGGGACAATGGTGCGGGTTTCCGTTATTGCGGTCGCAGTCTCGAGTGCCGAACCTCAGTCCACATCGCAAGTAGGTTTAGACCGTTTACTCGATATCGGGATCTTGATTTCCGCGAATCCGCCTACAATCACCGCACAAACACGAACACCCTTTGGGCCTATTTGCCTTTCGTTCCAAAACCTCGAAAAACAACGGGTAGTCAGAACGTATGTCCTTCTAAGGGCAAGACATGACAGGGACCGTTTCCGCTCAATGGGAAGTAGCTGGGAGGCAATGGGAAGTCAATAGAGACGGGCTCTGCACAGACGTCGGCGCGAAGATGCGCTACGAACTGCGGACTATCGACGTGGCAAACATCATTCTGAATGGCGTCACTTCAGAGTCTTCGCCGGTCAAAAGCGTGTTCGCATCGAGTGGATTCTCGCGGAAGGATTCACTCAGCGCGATGCCGACTCGCTTCTTCGCTGTCCGCATTTCATCGGCTAACAGATAAAGCACATTGCGATCTGACGCCAGATAGAGGGCAACATCGACAGTCTTATCGCGATCGAGCATCTGCCGAATTTCCCGATAACGGTTTGCACCCTTCGGCGTTCGCTCGTACTCAATACCCACGGTGCGTAGTTGTCCGTCGACAACAATCTCCGCAACTGCGTCATAATCCTTCGCCTCGCCGGCGGGCAGAACCGTGTTGCGGGACGACACTTCCAGTTCGCTGAGCCACGACCGGAGGATACCGTGCTGCGTCAGCGCAAGCCGGATTCGCACCAACTCGATAGCGTGCGGCACCTGGGAATGGTGGATGATCTGTTCGACAGAGGAAGGCAGAGACACGAGAGAATGTCCGCGCGACTCAAGAACCCGGAGACCATTCGGGGTGATAACGAAGAACGGTTCGCCGAGAAATCCATCTTCTTCAATCCGCTCGACCAGGCCATGATGCTGCAGCCGCGTGACACGCCAATCGGCGCTGCGCCGCGTTGTCTCGATTCCTTCAAGGCGCAACAGTAGCCTCAGTTGCCGGAAAGAGATCGCGCGCGCGTTCCTTATGTGAAGCAGAACGGGCACGTCTCGCTCATTTGAAATGTCGATAAATCCCTTGAAATACCTCATGCGTACTCCAGGTCAGCGGCTTCCATCAGGCTCAACATGCGACCGCCCGAAGTGATCTGCCATGTCCCGAGATCGCTCCTGATCCAGGCGTCGGGCCGCATGAGAAGCATTGCTTCGAATCGCGTTCCCCTTCGGCTGATTGAGACGGGCTGCACGCCGGGCGAACTCCAGTCCGGGCTATCGAAAAAAATCTGACCCTGGACACCATCTGTGACCGTGACCAGATACTCGTCGGGTTCAGCATTCGGGCATTTCTTTGTCACCAACAGGTGGGTCCTGCCTCCGTAGATCTTAGGAATCTCGCACGCAAAAGTTGCGCCGATGGCGCGCATCTGGAACTCGGGATGGAAGCCGCTCGAACGGTTAAAGCGGACCTGCCCGGCCCAGATCCAGTTGTGATCGATTCGTCTTCCGTGGCGGATTCCGGCCGAATTGAACCAGGCTGGCTGGCGGCCGGCACTGCGGCCGGCCCACCAATTGCTCCCGAAACCGATCATGCGCACGCGCATGGCGCGATCGCCTCGAGCAGGTCCTGTACCAGGAGACGGGCCGCAAGATTGCGCTTCGCTCCCGCCTGCTCGCGATGTATCGCGAAGATCCTGATCTTCAGTAACGCATCTACGGTCTTGTTTTGCTCCTGGAACTGGCACAGCAGTTCGCCCAGTTGTCCCATAAGAAGGATGAATTCGGCCTCTTCGTCTTCCCCACGCGGCACCAGCGTGCGCACGTATTCGGTCCACTCCGGGGCGCGTGAATCGCTCACTTGTGCGCGCTTATAGCTGCGCCAGATCGCAAAAGCTGGGCTCTCCTTTTCGAGGCGACGGATCAACTTCTCCATCGACTGCTTGGGCGTCTCCGCCGTGATGACCGGCGGCTCGGCGGGCGCCGCCTGCATCATGAGCCGGGTCATGTCGGCAAAGATCCGGTTATTCAGGGTCACCAGCGCGCGGGTGCGTGCCGGCTCGTCAAGCGCCTGGAGGCGATGCAACTCCACATCAACCTCCACAGGTACGGGCAGATTGCGAACCGCGTAGAACTGCAGATAGAGCGTCGTCATCCCGAACGCACTCACGTAGGCGCGGTCCTGGGGCGGGACATCTGTTTCGACATAGGCCCGCCAGGAATCGGAATTCTTGAATTCGAGGCGCGACCGGAATTGAGAGGGGGACGTCGGCATGTGGTGGTCTATGCTCCCTTGAGCGTCCGATTCCGCTGCCGTTCCTGTTCGAGAAGGGCCGTCGTTTGGTTCAAACGCTCCCTCAGATTCTGCTCCGTATTTTGCATTGCTTCAATTCGCCGCTCGAGCAAAAGGGCCTGCTGCCCGAGGTCGGAAGCGCCTGCCGTATCGCGAACCGCTGCGGGCTTTCGTGGACCAATGGGTCCCGAAGCCGTTTGCTCCGTCATCGCAGCCGATCTCGGCCCTTCAATCAGCCGCTCCACCTTCCGCTGTGTTCGCACATCAGCGCGGCTGTCGGAAGACGATTTCTCGGCCGCCTGACTTGCGGCGAGAGCCAGAGCAGCGTTGTGCTTTTCTACGAGACGGTTGTACTCGTCCGTTCGCCGCGCAATCTCTGCGTGATCGCTGCCCCTTCCGTTCCAGAGTTCCGTGATCAAACTGGCGGCAATCAGCTCCTTCTTTTCGCTCGATCGGAGGCTGAAGATGTACAGGACTGTCACACCAGTGAACAGGGATAGCGCCACCACGTTTGACCAGAAGAGAACGTTGTCCAGTGTTTTCGCAACGACGACCGCGCGCTCCGCTGCAACCTGCCCGCCGTAGTCCACCTGGTCTGGATTCACTTTTCCGAGAGCGTAATCGAAGAATCCCTGGCGACTTTTGGTCGATTGATCTACCCCCGCCTGCGGACTTGGGCGCGACTGGGCGAAGGCTGAACCATGCAGCCAGAGCCCCGCCAGCGCCGCCAACAGGATTGAACGCGTGGTATTCATTCGCCACCACCAGTCACCCTGGACAGTGACACGCCAGACGATCTCCGCCTTGTGCGCGCTTCACTTTCTTCCTTGAAGCCGAGACTTGCGCCGATGTCCGGATCCACGATGCTGTTCATGCGTGGGTACAGATCGAAATCAAAGCCCGCGAGGTGGAACGATGGCTGGCGGCGCGCATGCAGATGAGAATGCAGTGTGCCTTCCCGCGGGTCGGCCATCAGAATTTCCATCTGGCCGACAGGAAGGTTCTTGATGTGCTCTTCCCGGGCGCGCGTTTCGCGGGTATCGCTCTCGCTGCCCATCCCGGTCTCCATGTACTTGGTGGCAAAGATACCCGTGCGGCGGACCGAAAGTGTGCGCCGCTTGGTCGCGACACGGGACGATGCTTTGAGAAACCATTGCACGGTATTCTCTTCCGAGCCGTGCATGATCATCTTCGTCGCAGGCGCTGAGATTACTTCGTCGGCAAAGGCCTGGCCAAGTTTCTGGAACTGAGGAACGGCCTGGGTGGAGAAAAGCATCATCACTCTGGCGCCGCGCGCGGTCTGAAGTCCATGGGGGAAATCAGGGAAGACGAAAGGGCCAATCTCATCGAATAGGACGCTGAGGTAGGGTTCATTGAGATCGCGCTGTGCGCGGGACTGCGAGTAGCGTTTTCCAATCGTCAGTTGGATGTTCTTGAGCAGGATCTTTCCGAGCGCTTCGCATGCCCGTTTGTTCTTGTTCAGATTGAGCACGATCCACAGGATGAGCCCTTCGTCCACAACTTGGTCCGTTGTCAGATTGTCCTGATAGGAGCCGGTAATGATGGAGAGGTTGTCCTCAAGAAATGCGACCAGCTCGTTCAAGAGGCCCTGAATCTTCTCGACCCGGTCCCGGTCCTTGAAAGACCGGAGAAGCATCTTTGCCGACATCTCGAAGGTCTGACGCGCCTGCACAGAGATATTGGGAAGGGACGCGATCCGTTTTCTGGCGATTGCGATCTGTTCGGCAAGAACGTCTTCTTCAAGTGCCATGACCAGAACATCGAAGGTATTGAACACCTTTCCGGTGTAATGGAGGATGCGCACGAGATCGTAGAGGTAGGCCTCCTGATGTCCCTCGAAGAAGTCTTTGGCTAGGCCAAAGCTCTGGAACATGAAGTTGACGTGCTCCTGATAGAGGTCATCTGGAGAAACGAAGGGGTTGTACTTGACCGACCTCTGGGGATTTGTGGGGTTAATCACGCGGAGATCCTGCAGCCTGCCGGCCGCGGTGATCTCGGGCAACAAGTCTTCGAGAAACTCCTCGTCGCCCTTGCCGTCGAAGACGATCATCGGCATCGGGCGGCCTCCATAGGTGCGGTGCAGGTCCTGGACGATGATGTTTTTGAGAAAGGTCGACTTCCCCGCGCCGGTTCCGCCGGCGATGATCCCATGCCTGGTCCGTACGGAATCCGGCCACAGCCATGGTTCTCCGTGGACGTTGTATCCGAGGACGGTGGCTCCCGCTTGCCGCGCTCCGTCAACGATTTTCTGGTCTTTGCTCGCCGCAACAAGGAGAGGCGGATGGGGCCAATGGGACTCCTTGCGCGTTCTCCTGCCGATAAAATGGCTCAGCACCAGCATCAGTCCGAATAACGAAATGACGGCGTAACAGAAGATTTCAAGGCACTGCGCATTTGTCATGCGCAGCCGCGACACCGCAACATACCACAGGCCGGCGCAGATCGCGCAGCCCAGGAGGATGACAGCGCCTGTGATGTCGTCAGCGGATGGCGTAGTCGACCGGCCGGATTGGTAGTCGGGACTCATCTTTATCTCGTAATACTGAAGTAGACGAAGACACCGGCAGCCGTGAGGCCGACTCCGGCCAGGATAATGAGCAGTCTGCTGGGTCTCCACTTTCCGCGTGTATCGACTGGTGTAAGCTCATCCTCGAAGAGGCGAAGCAAGCTGTGCTTGACGCTGCTCTCGGGGTCTTCACGGTAGAGCAGATGGAGTGCCCGTCGAACATCGGCCAGGCTCACATAGCCATGGTCTCGGGTGGTCACAGGACGACCTCGACAGTCAGCGCGTGATTTTGAAAACTCCCGAAGTCCAACTCGTAAAGCATCGGTGCACTTGGTTCGCTGCCACCGATCGTGATAACACCTGTCGTCGCTTGCCCCGGTTCGAGGTTCGGAGTCAGCACTGCAGCATGGATCACATCGATGGGGGAACCTTTTGTTGCCTTGAAACGGGAGGCGGTTTGCTGACTAAGTTGGTGATCACGGAGGCTCAGAAGCGAAATCGGTGCTTCTGTCGGGTGGGGCTGAAACACGTCGGGCATGGTCACGCGGAACGGATCGCTCGATTGATTACGGAGAGAAAAGCGAATGAGAAGGCGGTCCTTCGAACGCAGGACCTCCTCAACGCGGACGGCGATCTCTCCGGGCTGCTGCTTTTGATCGTCCAGAGTGATACTTTCCGAGCGCATCACTGCGTCGTCCTGCGCTTGCATCGACAGTTGCCGCCGATTCTCGTCCGCAGCCGACGCCGTTATGGCGCTCTGCTGTGCAGTATGCCCAGCCGGCGGGATGCGCACAAGCATGTCCATCTTCGACAACTCACCTGCTGGATCAATCTCGTAGATCAATTGCCGCGTTGGCGTCCAGATGAAGAGATTCGTTGCTGCATTTTCCCGCAGAGGCTCAACGAAGAGCTTGTCCCCGTTGCGCTCAAGCGCGAAGTTGCTGTGATCGGCGAGCGCAAACATGGAGATAGGTTCGCCCGGATCAATCACGGTGAAATGATTCAGCGTGGTGTGGATGTGAGGTGTCTCGGTGAAGGTCGTGGTCTGGGCAGCGGCGGCCAAAGAAATGGCGCCGATCGCAAGCGTGGCGATAACTTTCATAGCGGACTCCTCTGCCTTCACACCGAGCGTGGAAGGCTGCCCGGAGAAGCCGCGCAATTGGCCAGCTTCTCCGATGCAGGGTTAGGCGTTTTCCACCAGTTGCGGAATACGCGTGTCATCGAAGAGAAGGGTGCGCTGTCCCGTGTACTGCCACAGGAATAGCCACTTCTCTCCAGTTGAGCCATCCGCATTCTCGATACGCTCGACCAGATAAGCTCTCTGCTGGTCATCAAATCGGACGTATCCGTTGACGGTTTCCGGCATCCGCACAGGCACACTTACGCCGTTGGTTTGCCGGGCAAACGCATCAACGATTTCCTGCGGAAAGGCGTGAAAGAGTACAGCTCCGGTGCCCTCGCCATTTGAGATGACGGTGTTCAGCGCCTGAGCCCAGCCGTTTCGATTCTCGACCTTTCCCTGAGCCCAGTAGTGCAGCCAGAGGTGAAGATCGCGGAAACGCTTCCGGGAGTACTCTTCGTTTTTCCAGAATGCGGCCTGGGCCTTGTTCCGTGCTTCCCATGCGGCGCTCCGGAGCTTCTTGTCCTCGCACTGGCGCATCTCATTCCACTGCGCCTGTGTGGCTTCAAGGGCGTCCTTGAATGGTTGTGCTTCGTCCAGGATCTGGTGCACAACGTCTCCGTAGATCGAGTTAACGAGTTGGCATTCCGTGAACATCTGTTCGGTATAGACGTTCCCCTCAAAGAGTCCGCGGAAGTCCTCGATGTTCCTCTTTTCTTCGAAGACGTCGCCCAATTCCTTGCGAAGGTAGTTGTACAGTCTGCCGACTTTGTCGGTGCCTGCAACTTCGAGGTACATGGGCAGATCGGTTACACGCGTCGCCTGTTTCAACTGCAGCCAGGGGGCGTCGGCAACCTCTCCACGAATCCGGTCCACTGCCTCTTCTTCGACCTTGACGCCCCACTTCAGCGCATCGAGAGCATTCTGCAGCTGAACGGCGAGTTCGTCGGACTCCCGAACCCGTCCCGCGGCGTTACAGGAGGTCTTGAGATTGGTGATAGCGCCAATGCTGTACCTCCCGCTTCCGCGAGCGTTCATTGCAACATGTTCCAGATTCCACCAGAGTGCGTGGGCCTTCCTGGTCTTGTTTTTTCCCGTATTCTTCTCGCCGGCATCGAATTGACATTCGGCTGCAAACCGTCCTTCGACGAATTTCGGGAACATGTCGGAAGGAATGGCGCAGACGGTGTCGAAGTCGAAGTCTCCCCCATTGCGTTTCGCGGTTTCCGAGTGGAGGATGTACGCTCCATCCATTCGAAGCTGCCGCTCAAGGATGTGGGTGACGAGATAATCCGGGAGGTTGTTCGATCCCAATGCCTGTTTGAACATTGGGACGAGTTCGATGTCGCTGAGATGCCGAACCGGAAGCAAATCACGTTCGGATCGCACCGGGTAGCGGACGCACAGACTCCGATCCGCGTTCAGCGAGTTGATGGCCCCGTCCCGCGGTAACCAATCGGAGGCCGCAAGGATCTTGCCCTCATGCTCGATGAGTATCCCATCATCTACCAGCGCAAACGAGGGCAGAAAGAAGCCGCCGCTCACCAGCATCCGGTAGATCTTACGTGCGAATTTCCGGTTGAGATGGTTGAGGACATGAGGGATTCGAATGGCAATTCCACTCTTGTCCGCCATCAGCACAGCGTCAACCGGATCCCAGGCTTCGATCTCAGTCTCTGACTCCCGATCCAAAGCTTCCGGGTCAAAACTGGTATCGTCCAGCTTGATGTCCAGGTTCGGAACCTCGGATTTTCCAAGGAGCTTCAACAGGCCGCTGTAGTCGCCGGTGTCGAATGCCTTGGTGATGGATCGGATATTTTCGATCCCTTTGACCTTGATTTCGGTTTCAAAGGATTCGAGCGATGCGTTCTCAACGAGAGATGCGCTCGATGAGAACTCCGATTGTTTCGACCACTGCCGGAAGCCGAGCACTGCCTGACCATTGAATAGACGGCCCGACGTGCGCAGCTTGGGAAGGAGTCGAACGGGTTCCTTGAGTTCTGGTTTGCAGGCGCTTTCAGGGAGAATCATGTCCACTTCGAGAAGATCTGCGGCATGATCGCTGAAAGGTTTGACCGCACCCTTGAACTGAAGTTTGTCGCCAAGCGTGTAGCCCAACCGGAACTGGGTGAACCAGGTCGGGAGAAGCTGCGCTTTGCGGTAGAGGGATTTGCGAAGCCAGCCGCGGCAGTCGTTGGTTCCAAGGACGTGATCCTTGACAACCGCGACGTGAAGATCGGCCTCCTCCAGAATGACTCTGCAATCCGAGATCAGGATGGAGAAGTACGTCACCATTGCTTCTGGCCAGCGCTGGTAACGTTTTGCAATCGCCTCGTGATGAGCTGCATCGACAAAGTAAAACCGAGTCTGCTTTGCCGAGCCGCTTACCCCTGCCAACTTGTACAAGATGCCTTCATGGTCGAAATTCTTCATGCGCTTTTCCACTTCGGCTTCTTCAAACGCTGACAGGTATTCAGGCGTGGTGACGCGCGCCACTCGGATCCCCGGATAGAGTCGTCCGATCAGCTTGTCCTTGAGCGTGTCTTCACGTCCCGGTTTGACGTCCTTACGGGTAACGAGTCCTGCTGCATCGATATCGAGTTCAAGAATTACTTCCCAATCGTCTGCAGTGTGCTGAATCGTGTACGTAGTCATCGTTATCTCCTCACTCATCTGGCGCATCAGAAGGCTGAGAGACTGTGCTGAACCAGCTATGTCTCCAGACGCCCGGCGCCCACGTTTTGGGTGGGTGTTTACTGAGCCAGGCTTCAGGTGCCAAAGCTGGTCAGCGGAATTCCTCGCCACAGAAGTGACAAGGTTTCAAGAGAGGCAAACATCGACCGGATGTTCAGGCGCGTTTCCTCTTTGAATCCCGTTGCTGACCTTTACTGCCCTTGCTGCTTCAGCAGGGGCCGCTTCACCAAAATCGGAGTTCCCCCCTGTACTTCCGCTTCCACGCGATAGGACATGAGCACGTGGATCATGCCCGATTGCTGGAATGCTTTGATCAATGCCTGATTTTCGTCGCCCGCTTCTTCACCGAGTTCGGGGCGTCCATTTTGCGCGCCGGCCTTGCTAAGAAAAAAACGTGGAGTGCCCTCGGCCGATTGCTTCGATTTCCGCGGCTTCTTTCGCCCTTCGGACGAAGCGGGCTCCGGTCTTTGCTCGGGTGACTTGGCGGTGGTTGTATCCATGGATTTGCCTTTCTACTGCTGTGAGTTCGCGGAGTCCTGCGCCGCCAGGATCTGATCTCTACGTTCTCCGTCAAGCTGGCGTTCGCTGTACCTCGAAATCCACAGCCCGTCCGGGTTGATCTTGGAGCGCTGATCGGCGACCAGCTGAATCTGGTACTCGCCAACGAAGTGATCTGTAGTCTCCACGCCGTTGACCACGTGATGCACATCCTTGACGCCATAAGCGACATAAGTGAGGTATTGGCCGGGAACTTTGTCCAGCTCCCGAAGATGGAATACCGACTGAATCTGATCACTGTCGATCTGGCCCCTGGTATTCGCATCGGTTAGCGCCTTTCGTGTCATCCCGCGAAGGTTTTTCTCCATCATGTTGAGGCTGACAAGCCAGTGCTCGTCGACATTCGCAGGTGTGTAGTTGAGGTAGTTCGTGAGAAATCTCTGAACGAAGGCCTGGTTCAGAAATTCATCGTTGCCAGGCTGCACTGTAGCGGCAACTCTCTGCGGCGCATCGCTTCCGATAACCGTTGTCTCCCCTTGGGGACCGATTCGGATCACCGTATCCGGTCTCATCCGGACACAGATCGCGAAGACGACGGCGATCACTGTGCTCAGGAGCGACAGGACGGTGATTACCCACCACCGGTTGCGGCTCGCAATATCGGCGCCGTTGATGTCGTAGTACTCTGGGCGAATATCTTCTTCAGCGCTTTTCGTTGCCATTCTTCTGCTCCTTTACCAAACCCGCATCAGGGATCATTTCTGCTCGTCGCGTTTCTTTTCGTACGAACTGGTGAACTCAGTGCCGACCTTGCTTGCGGCATCCCGAGCGGTCGTGTTCGCGCGCTTCGCCGCGGATACTACAGCTGCACCAGCGTTCTGAACCCCGCTTCGGATCGTCTCGCCGGTCTCGACAGGATGGGTAACTGCATGTGCGACGGAGCTTCCCGCTTTACCCACGCTGGCCCCAGCATTGACAACTGCGCCCGCTACTGTTCCGGCTGCGGCTCCGAATCGGCCGGCGGTTTCGGTTGGGTGGGTTATCGCATCGGCGGCACTTCCAACTGCCTGGCTTGCTCGATAACCGCCCTTTACCGCACTCGATGCCGCAAAGCGTGCGATGTGATACGCGCCCCATGTCGATAAGCGGTAGGGAGAGATCGAAGGACGCTGGCTCGATGAACCGCGACCGGCGCCACGGGCAGTCCCCTGGAGAGGAGCGGTCTTTCCTTGGCCGCCGGTGGACTGTCCTGCTCTTGCGGCGCCATTGGTGGCGGGCTGCGCAGTCGCCGGCGCACCCGCCGCGCGCTTACTTGCTGGTGGCTTTCCGGCCGCAACGCGCATACGCTCAGCGTGTTCTTCGGCCATGCTCGGGGAGGAATCTGAGACAGAAGCCGCACCGGCTGAACGAGCTGCCGACATACTGTTCACCGTGCTTGCAGACGGCGCAGCAGGAGCGTTTTGTCCGGTCGCAGAGAGGCGCTGTTGCGGTGCCGGCTGATTTCCTGCTGCGCCTGCAAGTGTTCGCGCGGTTGAAGCGCCGATTGTCGATGAGGCTGTGGTACCTTGCCCGGAGGCGAGTCCCGCAGACGGCAGGCTGGCGCGTCCGGCTGCGACACCCGCCACTGCTCCTTCCGTTGCGGCAACGCCCGCCGTCAGCGCGGTCGCCGCCGCTCCCATCAATGCCGTCGCCGTCCCGCCAACTTCGCCTGAAACAATCCGCTTGGCAATGAACGGAATGACTGCGATGGCCAGCGAATAGATGATGCTGGCGAGACCGATCAGCACTGATCCCTCAAGGTTCCCGAGAGCTCCTAGAAAGTCATTCTGGCTGAGCATCTGGCCGATCTGACCCATCTGGATGGCGTTCAACAACGCTCCAAAACCTGCGTAGAGGATGGCCCAGGCATTCCAGATGAACACATTCTCGGCGTAGGACTTCGCGAGCCGGTTCGTGGCCCCGAGCGGCAGGAGGGCGATAACGATCGGTCCGAAAATATAGAGGATGCTGCCGTAGAGAATATAGAAGAACCCGAAGATGGCGACGACCAGCGGGTAGAGCACATAGGCAACGATGATCAGCAGCGCATCGATCAATGCCGGCAGATCGGCGGTGACCAGTCCCCACAGCTTTTGGAAGCCGACCTGATTGAATTGTGTCTTGAGGTCATTCGCCCAATTGTCGAAGAGATTCCCGGCGCCCGAGGCGTTATTGATCCAGTTGCTTGCATTGACGAATCCCTGGTTGATCGTCGTGAAGACGGCATGGTAGTTCATCACTACCACTGCCGTCGCAACGTACTTGATAAGATTGGTCCCCAGGCCGCGCACATCCCCGCCATGGAGAGCCGACTGATAGACCTGCCAGAGGAATCCGATGACCAGAATGACGTAGGCGACGTTCTGCATGCCCGCGGTGATGCTCATCGCGTCGATCCCTGACACAGCCTGCGTCAGGAACCGCTCGAAGAGGTTCAGCTGCGTGCTTTGGAGGAAAGCAAGCGACAATACCGCGGGATGGAGAAGAGATGTCATGGCGGATCAATGCTGAGTTAAAGCACCGTTGATGAGTCCGTTGTTGTTCTGGTTATTGGCGGCTCCGAGCTTCGCGAGCTTGCTCTGGTTTGCGATGTCGATGCCGCGCGTACGCATCAATTCAGAGAGAGCCGCCTGGGTATAGGCGTTGGCTCGCACTACCCAGACATCTGCCTCCGCCTCAAGGATGGGCGCGCTCCCCGGCGCGGCTGCGGCGATCTGCTGCCCCATCTGGTCGGCTTCCGCCAGTTCCGCATCGGCAAGGGCATCGATCTCGATGGCGCGCTTCATGGCGTCCTGCGCCTGTGCATCGGTCATGTCGGCCATATTGCGGACCTCAGGAGAAGCCGCATTCTGCGCCATCACGACGCCGTAGACGCTCTGAAATTGCGAGGACACTGATGGCACATTGCTGGCGTTACGGGACAGAAGCACCGATTCGAGACTCTGCGATTGCGGTAGCGTCGCACTCGAAACATTCGTCCGGAACATGTTGCGAACTTGGGTGAACTGGTTCTCAAACTGGGTGACGGAGTTCTTCGCTTGATTGATTGCGGCAATCGGGTACACGACTTCTTGTTCGTACTGCGTGATGCTCTGCTGGGCCTGGTTGATGTCTTTGAGTGGCGCGGCGACAAACTTGCTCATCAGCGATTCGACTTTCGACAGCGCCGCGACAATCGCCGCAATATCGATGCCGAACTGTCCGTGAGCAGCTGCCGGGAGAAAGAGTGAGACCAGGAGTGCGGCGCCAGCCACCTTGACCACGCCGGCGCGAAACCATTTCCGCCGGGGTTGCGAGGATGCGGTTGCTGCAGTTTTCGGGCACTCTTCGGCGGGCCGTTCGTTTTTGCGCCAGAAGAGCGGTTTCCTGATCTTGTCTGTGATGCGTTTGAGGTCTGCCATCCTATGCCTCCGTTACCGGTTGGTAAGTGCTCCCGAGATGAGCTGGTTGAGGTTGCCTGCCGCAGCGGCCCGGCGCTTCACGCGCACATTGTCGTGGGCGATGCGCCCCGCCTCCTGCCTTAACTCGGCGGCAAGCATCTTCTGCATGAATGCCTGACATCGGAGATTAGCTACTTGGGCTTGTGCCGTCAGGTAGGGATTGGAACCGGGTGCGCTCACCGCAACCTGGTTTTCCATCTGATTGGCGGTCTGGAGAATCACATCCTCGCCCTGATCGGCGATCAGTGTCGTTTTCAAGTTCTCCTGCCCCAGAGCGTCGTCGATGTCCATCATGATTCGGTCCTGCGGTGCAGCATTGTTGACCAGTGGGATCGAACCGTAGTTGGTTGTGAAGCTGGCTTGGAGTGCCGACGTCTGGGCCGAAGACCGGCTATGAAGAATCGTCTCCAGCTGCTGCGGATTGGCGAGGGTGGCGCTGGGCGACGAGATTTGGAACACCTGAGTCATGTATCCGCGGTAGCTCGTAATCGAGTTTGAAACGAAACCGCGCGCCTGGTTCACAACCGCCAGCGGCCACACAACCTCCTGCCGCAGCTGCTGCATTTCCTGCGTCATTTCGTTGATGGATTTCAACGAGGAGCCCATGTCGTCCTGAATGGTGCCGAAGATTTCGTCGAAGACTCCGAAGATGCTGGCGTGGGCTTTGGTGGGCAACGCAAGCACAACGGAGACTGTGAGCAAAGCCGTGACGGCGTGTGCACGCCAGCTTCCACCGTTTCGGCGCACTGCCAGATCGTGTGTGTGTTCGGTTGTCTCTTGTTTCGTTATGTCTGTCATACTGCGGTTACCTCCAGCACCTCACCCGAAAGTTCTTCCGCGAGCGGCGCGAGTTCCGCAAGACCGCGAGGATAGCGCGCCGCCAGTTCCTCGTAGGCGGTCAGCAGGGGCATGTCTTCATGCGTTCTGAGCCACCACTTGCGATAGCTTCGCTCCCGCGGATACGTGGTCGTGATCCAATAATCGACAGGCGTCGGAACGATGCGAATGACGTGGGTCGATTCCGCTTTTTCCCCGATGGCGATCAGGAACTCGGCGCTGTGCCCTTTCTTCGGCTGAGCGAAAGCTTTGATTTGATTAATGGCGGTTTCATTCAAACTGAGATGTTCACGATGCGCCGCCATGGAACCATGCTGTTTGCCGATGATCTTTGTAGAAGCGCTCTTAATGATTCCGAGGCCATGCGGGTTCGGCTTCTCATGGGTGCCAACGAATTGTTCAGGGATCTGGCCGATAGCCCAGACGCTTGCGTAGCGTTTGCGCGCAGTGAGAAAGTCACGTTCCACCTGCTGCGCCAGAATGGGGGTATCGAGGATGATCTTGCACTCGTCCATCATGCTGAGGCTCGGCCGGCCGCTATTGCCCGAGGTCCGGTGAATGGCTGCATGGGCGATCTGCAGGCTCATTGCGCCCTCGAGACGTGGGTCGCTTTTGAGCTTCTCGATATTGAAATAGAGCCACGTACTGTCGAGAGGAACCGTCGTCGGCCGGTCGAACAACCGTGCATAGGGTCCGTCGTCTACCCACGCTCTGAGCTTGGCTGCTGCAATCCTGGCCATTTCGTTGATCCGCTGATTGCGATCGCGATCCTGCCAATGCGCGAGTTCAGCGACGAAATCCCCATAAACGGGAATCGGACTCGCGGCCTTAGCGCTGCAGCGTTTGTAAGTCGCAATCGTCGCTTCAAGCAGGACGCTGTCCAACAGGTCAATATCGAAGTCCGGGGGAGTATTCTCGCCAAGCATGTGCCGGGTAAGATTCTTCAGGTACGAGAGCTGGTCATTCGATGGCCGGAACTCTCCGCTGGGCAGGTCCCAAGGATTGATTGTGGCGTCGCTGTCAAGCGAGACTTCGATCATCTTGCTTCCCATCAGTTCGATGAGCGGCCGATAAGAGTCTCCACTCTCGATGATCGAAATCAGCGCTCCGCTGCGCGCGGCCATCAACAGGAGTTGTTGCGCCAGAAGCGTTTTGCCCCCGCCCGTGCTTGCCATGAGCACCCCATTGGCATCCGGCAGATCCGGATCGAACATGGAGTATGGGATCAACTGGCGGTAGGGAGTTTCGATGAGGATGAGCGGGCTCCGGCGTGTGCCGCGCCACGGCATTTCTACCGGAACCAGATCCGCTGCATTCGGTGTGAGCAGGTCCTGCTCACGCTTGTCGGTCTCGCCCATGCCGGGAAGGGTCCCGATGAAGATGCGCCGCTTGGCCAGGGTTTCGAGCTGGGCTTTCGCGCCGTTCATCTGCGTGAAAGCCGTAAGCGCTTCTTCGACGCGGTTGTTGAGTTCCCGCTCGCAGAGCTCACGATCGGCTGTTGTGATCTCCGGCCTAGATGTACGAAGGATAACCGATACGGATACAGCCGCGGTCTTCAACGAGCTTGAGATCAGATCTCGCTGAACCTGAAGAAGCTGCGCCTGCGAAACTTCGGCCTCTGCGTTGAACTTGAAGTTGCCCTCGGCGTCCTTCTGCGCGGCAACCATCTTCTGCATCCGCTTCTTGTAGGCTTTGAGGACTTTCACCTGGTTTGGGATAACAACCTGTCCGCTGATAACCAGAGGGAACCCGAGTGTCGAAAACTTCTGCAGCATGCCCGGTAGCGTTGCGTCGGGCAGTTCTTTCAGGGTGAGAACAGAATAGAGATACTCGTCGATTTTGAGGTAGGTTTCGGTCTCTCTCCGGATGCTTGCCTCAGCCGCCTGCTCGCGCGCGCTGCGGTACCGCAACCAATCCTCCGCGGGAACGTAGGGACGGTTGTCGCGTCTGGTGGGGTGCTGGGCATTCTTCAGTTCTTCGAACAGTTCTTGCCTGGTCAGCCGTCTTGGCCCCAGCGAGGCCGCCTCCATACCACTTTCAACACCACGCAGGATCGACTCGAACTCCGCCACGTAGTTGTCATGTTGCTGCCGGCTCCGCTGAATTGCCTTCTTCTGGCTCAGTGTGAATGAGCCGGCCGAGTCTCTCTTCTGTGCCGGGTGATAGAGTTTCGCATGAATCCGCGGATCCCAAATGAAATAGATGTGCAGCCGGTTGTCGAAGTAGAAGCCTGCGCGCTCCTTTTCCCGCCACATCTCAAGCCGGTGCGCATCGAGCGCCATGACCTCTGCCTGCTCGGCGCGCTGTTCGGTAACGTAGCGATCGAGCAGATCGCCGAGGTGTTCTGAGATCTCGTAGCGGAATTGAATTCGCATACTGACGTCGGGAACAACACGGAACAGTGCCTCGATCCTGTCTTTCGCCTCGTTTCGCTCATCGTCCGTGGCGAAATAGGAGAGCACCCCTTTAAGCTCATAGCCCGCGACGAAAGCGCCGTTCGTTCGAACGAGGATGTTGTCGCGCCGCGGGATGTCCCGTAGCGGCAGCAATTCACAGAGGCCGGGCGATTTCAGTTTCTTGTCGTGTTCGACATAGGTCATCGGCATATGGATCTCCCGGGAGTCACCTCCGCAGCTCGCTCCAGGCCCTGCTTGGCTACCGCAGCAAGCGGCGCGATGTTCTCGTGGAAACGGGAAGCGAAGAGAATACTGGCGAAGACAGCGCGGGCAGCCTCGTTATCAAGCTGCAGGGCGATGGTCCCGTCGTTTCTTGTCTGTAATGTGGCTCGCATCCTGGTTACTCCGCATCCTCGAGAATGTAAGGTTGGTCCAACTCTGAATCTCGCTCAAGTGCGCTCCAGGCTTTGGGAGCGATAAGCGAACGCGCTAAATCGGTTAGATATCCGCGCGGGCGCCCGTACTTGAACAGGATCAGGAAAGGCACGGCGAGGAGCGGCACAACAAATTCCATAAAGACATTTAGAGGTATCCCAAACACGTGCGCCGTGTTGCTCACGAAGTGGGCGAGCAGGTTCATCAATGCCGCGATGGCGAGCACCAGGATCAGGTCCTCGAATTCCAGTCCGAGAAACTGGACCTTGGTGTGAAGGTTTCTATGCACGGCCGTGATGTTGAGGCTCATCGTTACCCTCCAATCCCATGCGCGTGTGTCACCAGCGATTCGGCGAGGCGAAGAATGCCGGATACGCTTAGCGCTCCAATGGCCGCGACGAATTTGCGAATCCAGGTCGAGCCCGGATAGATCTCTGTGAGGACGCCGCCCATATGGAGCGCCATCGCGCCCAGCTGCGAAAGAGCGAAGACGGGCAGGATCACGTTCGCCGTGTAGTCGGTGAGCGTCATCAAGGCGATCCAATAACCGTCGGCGCTGGTTGCTCCGGCATGTTGCACGAATCCCTCCAGCGCGCGCAGGATTCCCGAACAGGTCAGCGAGCCAAAGCCACCGTAGAGAAGTTGCTCGAACGCCTCTCCCTTGCTGTACCGGTAAACGGCCCCGGCAAAAAACAGCCCAGCCATGGTCGGCATGATGGTGTTCCCGGCCCATGAGGCGAGGTTCGTGATTGCGCCGTCAAGACTCATCGGCAATTCCTTATGCGGCCATGGCCTGCAGAAGCTTGAGAAGACCGGTTACGGTCAGGAACGCGATCGCTGCGAAAATCAGGCGCGTCCAGGGCCTGTGGCGGACGTAGTTGATGATGGCGCCGACGCATGCGAGCCCCGCTGCCGCCGGCATGATCTTGCCCGCGACGTAATTCCAGAGCGAACTGAGCATGTCCGTAGTGGCATACTCGTCGCCCGAATTCCATCCCTGAAGGAGCTGCATGGTCGCGGAGATCGACATCAAAAAGAGCGCGGCGACGACGGAGCCAAGCGGGTTCTCGCCCGCGGCGCCATCGAGAGTCGCTTTCAAGACGAAATAGCCGGCGAGTATCGGGACAAACTTTGCGACGACGATGTCGGTGACAAAGTTTTTGAAGACTGTTTCCATGTTCGCGAGCCAGCTTGTGCCGACCGAGCCGCTTGCAGAGGGAACCGTGATGCCTTGTGCCGCAATCCAGGAAAGAATCTGGGGAAGAGTGAGCAGGATGACGGTCCACAGAATCCACTTGCCGAACCGTCCCCCGACATGAAAGTTCGTTCCACCCTCGTGCCGCAGGCTGACGCCGGCGGCCGCGAGAGTGCAGAAAGCCGCGGGGACGGCGAGGTCGAACAGGAGTTGCAGCAGATCGAGAAGGAATTGCGGCACAGGCATCGTGGTTCTCCGTTACTGAATGCCTTGCGCCTGGGTGATGAAGCCCTCGGCCATGCGCCCGAGACCGGAGATGACCATGAGAGCGACGCCGGAGACACCCCAGCCGAGATAGCCGCGGCCGGATTTGAAGTGCCAGCCGGCCACGCCGAGGCAGGCGACGGCGATCACGGGGGCGATCACGTTGCAGCCCCAGTTCACGATGTTGAGGACTGTGCCCTCGACAGTAGTGGCCTGCTGGCCTTGGACCGCCTGGCCGAACTGTGGAGAGGTTCCCAGGTTTTGCGCGGAGGCCGCGAACGGCGCAACCGCATAACCCAGCAGCATGAGGCCGAGAGCGACTTTCACGGCCACGTGAATCCAGTCGATGTCTTTTGGCCGGTAGATTGTTGACGTTTGGGCTGACCCGATGGAGCAGCGCCAGACTGCGGATGCAGTTCTCATAGGTTTTCTCCTGGACTCGGCTGCTCGGGGCATCCGTGTCGAAGGAGAAGTTGCAGCCACTTCAAAACTCGGTCAAGCCAAGTGGCGTGCTGCGAACTGCTTCAACTGCGATGGCTGATGCGATCTTTGAAAGCCGATAGGGGTAAGCACCTTCTCAGGATCCCTGTCGTTGGTGCAGGCACGCGCCCGGGTGAGAGCCTTGCAGTGCCTATCGCCTATATGCTTCAAGAGCGGTGGCCCTTGGTATGGTTGGCAGCGCGCTTTCGGTTCCTGTGAGTCGACATTGGGCCTATGTGTGCAGTGACACAAAATGTTCGACTTTCTGGCAACCGTGCAGTGACACAAATCTGTCGAGAATGCACCTTCGAGAGCAGTGTGCCATTCGAGCCGGTTCTGGGACGTAGATGGCAGTGACACATCAAGACCGAAAATGAGTGGAATTGTGCAGTGACATAAGACGTCCGACAATGGACCGATGCACGAGGCGATCAATTGGCGACGAGATATTTCAGTTCATCCGAAGCCTGCAGGAATAGCTTGCAATCGCTAGATATGAGAAACCTCCTGCCTGTGACGTGATACGTCGACCGGCTTCACACTTCCTTGTTCAGGAGCACAAAAAAGAACCCCTGGCGGCTGGGCGCCAGGGGTGTAGGAGTATTCGCTCCGGAGCGTTCTAGGGGTTGACCTTGTGCAGGGCGGGCGAGCTCTCCTCGTGCTTGGTGAACACGATGTAGATCCTTGTTTCAGCGGGAACGGAGACGTATTCGCGGCTGTTGAGGGCCATGTTCATGATCGCGGAATCCCCGGCTGTTCCGATGTTCTCCGCCAGGCGTTCGCGAATGAGATCATCCTCGGAGAATGCCGAACTCGTGTTGTTGCCGAATACCATCGCCATTGTGGAGCCGATACCGGACACGCTCCTTACCAGGAGGTTTTTGCCCGTGTTCTTTCCGTAGACCTTTCCCTTGATCGGCCCCATGTCGAGTCCTTTCCCGACGGCTTCGATCTTCTCCCTGCGGCCATCGAGAAGATCGACTTCTTCGAATTTCACGGAGACGTTTCCTGCGCGATCCGCCTGTTGGATGTGGCCGTAGATCTCGGCCCCGGCTGGAAGGACCGTTTGATCGCCAATGGCGTAGGTGTATTCCACCTGCGCTACGACCAGGGTGGCGTCCGCGGATGAAATCTCGGTCTTCAGTTTGGCCAGAATTCGGGAGCCGGGGGTCAGGTCAAGAAACGGCTCATCCGTTCCCCCTAATCCTGCCGAGGAGTTCGACGTTGTCTGCGACTGAGTCTGCGTTCGGACGAACACAATCGACGTTTCCTTGAGCAGAGCTTGTTCCTGTTGCACATTCGCAGTTCTACCTGCTTGGTTCTCTCCATACGGGCGAGGCTCCTCCCATTTCTGCTGTGTATCGGCGAAGGAAGGGACTGACGCAAGGGAATCATTGCCATGAGGCGAACTCGGGGTATTCGGCGCACGCCTTGCCTGCTGCGCGCTGGCTGAGCTATCTGGAGAACGCATTCGCTTGATGTCGTCAAGCGTGAGCTGGCCGTCGTTGTCCGCCGTCTCCGGTTTGTTCACCGGCTTCATGAGCGGCGCGATCCCGGCGGGCGGCTTTGCGCCTCCTTGCTGTTGCCCTTGTGGCGGTTGCTGAATTGGCGTAACCGGCTTCTTGTGAGGTGGTCGCGCCACCAACATGGTGAAAACAAAAAAAAGCACCGCCGCCGCGAGGCCGCCGCCGAGGAGCAGGGCTCTGTTCTTGTCGAGGCCGGGTTTGATCTCGGAGACGGCCGCGGGTTCGGGCAAAGAGGACTCCGGTTGGGTGACCTGGCTTGCGGTCGTTTGAGATTCCGGCGCTGCTGGTGGCGGTTGCGGGCGCGGGATCTCGGTTTCAGGTGGAGCGTTCAACTCCTCCTCCGCAAAGGAGCTGTGCTCGTTGCGGTTGAGTTCGTTAGTACTCATCGTTGTTCCTCCTTGGTAGGATTTCCGGAGAGCGGCGGTGTAAATGGAAGGCGGATGAGAACGGGGCGGTCCACTTGGTCCGCCTGTGCGATCTGAAGAAAGAGCTTCTCTGTGGACTGCTTGAAATTCGGCCGATCAAAAACGACTGTGCCGTCAGCTCTCTCGCCGGCCCCAAGCCTCGTCGTGCTTAATCGGTAGTCCCGGATCTCCAACTGGTCGGAGATGACGGCCGTGTCCTTCTTTTTTTTCTTTTGTTTGCGCCCGGCGATCTGGATCTGCGGCGGAACGATCTCTACGGGGGGATCCGAGCGGTTCAGGATCGAGAACGAAACTGCGGTGCGATTGCCCCACTGGCGGATATCTCCCACAAACGTTTCAATTTGCTCGCCATCCCATTTCGTCCACGCGGGAGCATTGATTCGCGCCTGTATTGCGTATTCTTCATCGAGTTCCGAACTCGGCAAAGTGGATCTCTGATCGGTGGCGCTTGTAACTCGCGTACGGGCCTCAGAGCTGTGGGCATCCGCGGAGTTCGAGGTCAGTCCGGACACAATGAGGAAGCTGTGGGCAAGCCTGTATTCAAGGAGAAAATCGACTGGGAGATCGGTGCTTGGGTCCTTATCGCCGTCACTGATGAGTTCAAGCGTCACATGCAAGCCTGATTTCGTTGCAATGATCAGGTTGGATTGCGCAGGCTCCCTGGTGATGGGTTTGACGTAGACGTACTGCGGTTCGCCTTCGCTGTGGTCTGCCGAGAACTTTCCACGGCTGCCGAGAGCCACGGAATTGATCTCCTCCGGCATGCGGATGGCAGAGATGAAGCCAAATTGAAGGTGAAGGAGCGTTATCGCGGATGGATCGATAAGGAGCGTTTCGATCCGCGCGTTGACGGGCGTCTCCGCCCCGTTGACACCTAACGGAACCAGAATTAGCAGCGAGATAATCCAGCGAAATCTCATCTTGCTTGTACCCCCTTGAGAGAATTCCATTGCTGCAATCTGCGGACGACGTATCGTCGTCGAACAGCGCGGACATAAGCGATGACATCAGGGTTGCTGTAGCTGAGCTGTGCCTCGCCAACCCAGCGGTCGCCTGCGTAGTACGCCGCTGTCACCAGGCGAAGATCACCGTGAAACTCCCACATGAGCGTGGTGACGTAACGGGTGCCTGCTGCGACGTTCTGTTCAATGTCGAAAGGCCTCGCTGCTCCGAAGCGGCGTGCCGTGGAGGGCATCAGTTGCATGAGCCCCATCGCGCCCTTGTTCGACACGGCGCGGGGATTCCAACCGGATTCGACATCGATCAAGGCGGCAATCAACTCCGCCGGAACGTTGTAATGCCTGGCGTACCGCTCCACACATTGCTCAGCGAACGGTGGGTGAATTTGCCCATGCGCCAGGGTGCCCAACAAGAGAAGACTGAACGTTGTCAGAAAACGAATCATACGTGTGCACCTTGGATGGCCTCGATCTCCCGTGCATATTTGGCGCCATCGGCAAGAAGACTGGTGAACCCCTCGCGCAACAGCAAATGTCGGCGGTCCTTTTCCGTTTTAGCCAGGAAGGGCAGGAGCCAATCCCGATCGTCAGCCCGAATGCTTGACACTCCCAGTCGTCTCAGGGCTAGCGCCGTGTCAATGATTTCGGAGACCGATGGGGGCTTTTCCAGGCTGTAATTCCGGAACGCTCGAGCCAGCCCGGCGATCTCGCGATGGAATTCAGGCGTGGCGTCCGGAATGCGATTTGAAATGATCTCGGCTTCCCGCTCCGGCGTGGGATGCTCGACGCGAATGTAGAGGCAGCGGCGTCGAATCGGATCACCTAGTCGTCGCTCCTCGTTGCTCGTGATAATGACGACAGGGATGCTTTTCGCTTCGACGGTGCCGAACTCCGGAATCGAGAGTTGCCAGGCCGAAAATGCTTCCAACAACATCGCTTCGATTTCTTCCGGAACCTTGTCGAGTTCATCGACGAGCAGTACGCAGGGCGATGGCGTTTCGAAGGCTCGCATCACCGCGCGGGGGCGGTAGAAGTCCCGGCCCGTCAGGTTCGCGACAATTTCTTCCCAGGACATGCCCTTGTCCTTGCAGAACTCCATGTAGAGTCGCTGCAGACCGTGGTCGAATTCGCCGATCACTTGCTTGTCTGTGATTCCCGGATAGCACTGAAGACGCTCGACATGTGTTTTCGCTGCTCGCGCCAGTGAAACGGCAAGCTGGGTCTTCCCGCTGCCGGCTGGTCCTTCCAGCAGGATCGGTTTCCGCAGTTCGACGGCGAGAAACACCACCTTTACCATCAGCGGATCAATGAAGTAGCCGGCTGCCGCGAGCTTCGCCGAAAGAGCGTCAACCGAATCAAACATGGGGGTTGCTCCCTTGTGTTCCAGCAGGAAGCTGCTGGGGTTCGAAGACAGGCAAGAAGGTTCGTGGTCTCTCCGTTAACAATTGGCGCGTGGTTTTCCAAGGGGTTGCAAGCAATTCGGCCCAGCTGAACGTTGCGACGGACACCGAGAAGATGAGGCGGCGGTCTGTTGGGTGCGCCTGCCAAGGTGGCGGCGTACACCTGATGAAGACCTTGCGACCTCCAGCAGTCGTAGCTGCTACCAGAAGACACAATCTGATCCCGTTGCTCATAGAACCCCGCATTCGGCAAGAGCATGGGGCCGTTCGAAAACTCGGTCAAGTTTTATGCAAGTTGTTGATTCTAAAATGACGGATGGAGAGGGCTTTTTCCTTAGGATCCGGGCAGGAATGAATTTCGCGGTCTCCGACCTCAGCGCTTACGCCCGAGAGAGTGCAGATTTGAGCGAGTCTCGGATCCGTTCGATGCTGCCTCCGCTTTGCACAGGCGAAGCGGAGGAGAAACCGAGATGGCGAACGAAGCTCAAGGCACGAATGGCAATGGGTCAGAGCCCAAAAAGCTTCTTAGGGTCCGGGAGCTGTGCACGATGTTTGGGCTCTCGAAGTCTTTCGTCTACCAACACACGATGGAGAACGCCAAGAACCCGCTCCCGGTCGTACGGATGGGGAAGCGTGCGGTTCGCTTCGATCCGGACAAGATTTCCACCTATTTGCGAAGTCGCGAGCGGTACCGTCCCGGTGCTACGCTGGCATTATTCGACGGAATTGTGCGGGCCAACCGAAAAAGGAGATACAAATTGGCTCGCAATCGATTTCAAGCCGGTACCGTCCGGTTACGTACGGATCGTGGTCCAGCGTATTGGCAGGCACGTTATTGGGAGGACGTCGTCGACGAAGCCGGGAGGACAGTGCACAAGCGCGTGGCTGTCAGACTTGGTTCCCTCGAAGAGGTTCCGAACGAAAAAGTGGCTCGTCAGAAGCTGGCGGCGATTCTCAATACCATCAACGACAGCAAGCACAGACCAAAGAAGCAGATGACGTTCGGCGGCTTCATTGAGAAGTACCGCACGCTCAAGTTGGCGAATCAGAAAGGAACGACGGTGCACGGATATGAGACCAACATACGCGCGCATTACCTTCCGGCGTTCGCCGATATGGAGTTGAGCGACATCACCGCCGAGGATGTGCAGATATTCATCAACCAGAAGAGGCTCGATGGAAAGAAGCAGCAGACGCTCAAGAACTTGAAGTGGGGTCTGAGCTCGATCTTCGAGTCTGCGATTCAATTCGGATATCTCTCCGCTAATCCCGCCTCTCGTGCCAATCTTCCGCCGAAGGAAGTCAAGGAGAAGGTGAAGCTGCCAACTCCGAATGATCTCGTTCGGCTCATTGAAGAGCTTCCAGAGCCATACAGCACGATGGTGTATTTGGTATCTGTGAGTTCGATCCGTCCCGAGGAGCTGGCCTTCAGATGGTCGGACCTGGAACCGGAAGTCTGCAACCTGAACATTGTGCGCGCGATGAACAAGGGCCAATTCCACACCCCGAAATACCAGGAAGGACACCGCATCATTCGCTTGACCGACGCGGACGTTGATCGTCTGCTTTCCCTCAAACGAAAGGTGAACGCGAAGGATGACGATTGGATGTTTCCCAATCGCATCAAGAAGGGCGGAGCAAAGTTGAAGCCCGGTCCGATCTGGCACGAGCATATCCTCGCCCGGAAGATTCAGCCGGTCGCGGACAGGCTCGGACTGCCTCACATAACCTGGCGCCTCCTGAGGCATTGGGGAGCGACGCAGTTGGTTGGCGGTGGAGCGGACGTCAAAGTAGTGCAGCAGCGCCTTGGGCACTCTCGCCCTTCGACGACGGCGAACTACTACCTTCACGTTCTCGATGAGAAGGCAGACGCGGCGGCAGAGATGATCAGCGGGCATCTCGGGTACGAGATTCCGGCGGTGTCTTCCACGAATCCGGTAGAGGTATGAGGGAGGTGTATGCAGGGAATTCGGCTTATCTGGGCCCGCTGGAGGGCCCAGCGAATTTCTCAAAGTTCCTATCCGATTGAAAGTATTGGAGGCGCGGGCCGGGATCGAACCGGCGCATAAAGGTTTTGCAGACCTCTCCCTTACCACTTGGGTACCGCGCCTTGGCAGGGCTGCGCTTCTCTAGATCGG